>Ga0164241_10000132_pt1 | contig 180211 bp, 151 predicted proteins | sample OricomyardsoilBY_FD_108780 | JGI IMG/M metagenome (GOLD analysis project Ga0164241, IMG submission 108780) | Backyard soil microbial communities from Emeryville, California, USA - Original compost - Back yard soil (BY) | ecosystem: Environmental > Terrestrial > Soil > Unclassified | place... | reverse complement strand
GTGGTGATTGTCACGTGGTGATTGTCACGTGGTGATTGTCACGTGGTGATTGTCACGTGGTGATTGTCACGTGGTGATTGTCACGTGGTGATTGTCACGTGGTGATTCGCCGGGCCGGAGTTGAACTCCGGCCCACCATTCCAGCAATCATCGCATGCACGACGGAGGATGAAGATCCAAACAGACCGATCGGTCCATATCATGCCCTTTCCCCTGGATCGTGTCTCACGTTGATCGCCGAGGGGTAAGTCGCCGGGTCGGAGTTGACCTCCGACCCGGCATTCCAGCCCGGCTCTCCTGTGATTCCCCAGGCGGGTACGATAACGGCAGGCGTGAATAAGACCGATCGGTCTCATCTGAGACTATTCCCGATCGCCGTGCCGGCACCAGTCGGGGGATGCCGGCGGTGACGTCATCGTGCGGGAGACCGTCGCCGGAGAAGCTCGTGGGAGCGTGCTTCGTCCGGCGTGTCGGGGAACGGCGCGTCGGATAGCCGATGATGAAAGAACTCTAATGTCTGTGGATCACCCGCTGCACCGCCTGCTCTCCCCTGTCGGTGGAGATCACCAGCAGATAGATCCCGTCATCGAGGCCGCTGAAATCGACCTCGGCATGATGGTCGCCGGCTTTGTTGGATACGGGGGCCTTCAGCTCGCGCAGCCGGCGTCCCATGATATCGTGCAGGGCAAGCGTCACCACCCGAGGGCCGCTCAGACTATACCCCACCTCCGCCCGCTCCCCGGCGGGATTGGGAAGGACGGTCGTATTGAGCACTCCCCCGGCCGATCCGCGGAGCACGTCGAGATAGGGGGCCGTGCCGGGGTTCACCCTGAGCTTCGTAACCTCGTCACCGAGCGGGCTCTGGTCCGGCGTCGTCGTTGCCCGCAGTATCTCGGCGCTCAGATTCGATCGGACATCGCCCGGCAGCAGCGCCAGGAACTCCTGCGTCGGCCTGTACCAGTAGATGCAGTCCGGACGATGCCTGCGCGCCAGACTGTCGGCCACGGTATACGGGCGGCCGGTGCGGACCAGGACCGGAACGAGCCCCCCCGCGTCGCGCATCCGTAGAAGCTCCTTCTCCTGAGCATCATAAACGTTGCTGCGGAGAGCCTCGACGATCTTTTCGGGATCATCCGAATGTGCCACGGCATCGAGGGCGCTGTCGAGCGGCCCCGACTCCATGATCAGCATCCGCATCCCTCCCCTGTCGTCGGTGATGATCGATGGAGACAGCAGCGATGGCTCGTAATCGGGAGCCGGAGCGCTGGCGACGGGAAACTCCATCCCCCCCATGCCGAGCCGGCAGGAGAAGACGCGCCCCTCCTCGATCCATGCCGAAAATATCCCGCTGCTGTCGACCACGATGCCGAGCATCGCCAGATCACCGGGCGAGAGCTCGACGACCCGCGTTCCGGCGATCGCCCGCGAGGGGACATCGTTCAATGGCGGCCTTGTGAGCAACGGATCGGAGGCCGACATCGGGCGCGATTTGATTCGCACGACGGTGTCGCTCAATGGCGGGGACAACGGTGCCGCCGGGACCGACTCGATGGTGGTATCGCGCAGAGCGCCGGCATGTATGACCGCAGCGCCCACGGCGGGATTTCCCGATCGGTGGTTGCCGGCGCCATCGGGCAAAGCTCCTCCTCCATGATCATTTGCGCGGTGGCGCGCATCCTCGCCCCGAACGCCGGGCCCGACGACGGTGGCGACGGGAGCGATGCCGGGCCGCGTCGTTCGGCGCTCCTCAGCTCCATAGCGCAGATAGGCCGTCGTGCTCAGGGCCGTCGCAAGACAGACAAGTCCGATGATCTTCATGATTCTTCCTTTTCGATAAGAGTGTGCCGGAGAGTACGGTCGCCATATATCGGATGGCTCCGTACCGGAACAGGCTGCGTCAAGCAGTTCGCGAATCTGCTCATCGCTGTAGGCACGCCGCCGTTCTCTGGCTTTATCGAAATATTCCTGGAGAGAATTCATCGGTCTATTCGGCAATGGATGTGTTCAGGGCAATCGGATAATCGTTGTCGCTCGCATCGGAATTCCGTGGGCCAGTGCCGGCCGGGCCGGCTCGTACGCTCCCCGATACCGGCTCGACGCCGAGCAGCCGCGCAAGCTGCTTCCGTCCGCGATGCAGACGCACCTTCACCCCGGAGAGGGTCCCTCCCTGTATCGACTGAATCTCCTTCAGTGAGAAGCCGGAGATCTCGAACAGCACCACCGCCTCGCGCTGCTGATGCGGAAGCCTCGCCAGCGCGCGGTAGAGAAGCTCCACGTCGGGCCCGGCATCCGGCGGCGTGCCGGTGTAGCGCAGGCGCTCGGCGGCCTCCTGGCTGTAGACGCCGAACCATCGGGCCCGGCGGCGGCGGCGCGAGAACTCCCGGCTGGCGATGCTGAACAGGTAGCTGAGAAATGCCCCGGGGTCCTTCAGCGTGCCGAAGCTCTCGTAGGCGCGGAGAACAGTCTCGGCCACCAGGTCGCGGCCCTCCTCGCCGTCGCGGGACATCGCGAAGACGAAGTTCTCCAGCTGCCCGTACAGAGGCAGGAGCAGCCGCAGAAACTCCTCGCGATCACCGGGATTCCGTTTGCCGTCGATATGCCTGGGGTCTGTCATCGGATGCGATCGATATGCATAAAGTGACCTGTCGAGGGGTAGGAGCATCAACCGCGGGAAAGGTTACCGGCGCGCATCAGGGAGGATGCAGAAAGGGGAGCGCCCGGCGGACATGCCGGAAGCTCCCCCATCGATGACGGACTGCTCGATGCGCGCGACTATTCCAGAACGAGGAAGCGTCCCGACCAGAACGAGGCTCCGCGCCGCAGCCGGAGGAAATATCCCCCCACGGGAAGATCCTCCGTCGTGATCGCGATCATCTCACGGTCGGCCATCTCCGTGCGCACTAGCGCGCCACGAGCGTCGATGATCTCCAGACGCCCCCCGCTTCCGCCGGGCAGAGCGACCCGGAGCACGGCGCCGCGACGTGCCGGACTCCCGGCGATGACAAGCGTGCCGCCTGCGGCCGGCGCATATGGCGCCACCGCGGCAACCGCCTCGGACGCGCGGATAAGCGTTATCGAGCTGGGAGCATCCGGCCCGGCAAAGAGCGTATCGACCACGGTCTGCTGGGGAGGATACGGGGTGCGGCCGAACTCACCATCCGGCGGAGGATTGGCCGTTATCAGGGTGCCGTATTTGATCCACGCCTCGATATGATGCCCGGCAGGTATCGTATAGCGCTGCTGGCTCAGCATGAACGCCACGTTCCGTCGTCCCGGCGGATCGTCGGAGCCGAGGCGGATCTGACAGGCTCCGCGCGTGATCGGGCGCCGCGTCGTCCCGGCGGCATCGACATCCCACAGCAGCACGTTCGCCTGGTAGTTGGTCCCGGAGGAGGCGATCACCAGGCTCGCGCTCGCGCCGACCATCGTGAACGGGACATCGAGAGGCTCACCGGCAAAGACGAACGCGTCATTGGAGATGTTCTGGACATAGACTCCCGGGTAGATCGATGGAGCGCCCGCCGGCTCGTGGGTGAGACGGAGCCCCTCGTTGAAATAGTAGCTGATGCCGGCTGGCGGGGCGCCGGGCACCAGGCTGTAAGCTGCCGGATCATCGGCGGGGAACCAGGCGGTCGCCCCGGTTCCGGGATCGATAAGTCCGACCGCCGAATCGCGATCCATCACCCCGGTCCCCTCGTCATCCCTGAGCCATCGGCGATAGAAGCGGAGCGTCATCGCCAGCCGCTCCCGCTCGATCTGGCCGCCGGGAAGATCATGATCGCCCGGCCAGCCGATGATCTTCTTCGGCCCGGCAAGCCTCCCGAACGCATCGAAGAAGAGCGCTGCGTCGAAGATCTGATCCTGCCAAGCGAACTGCATGAACACCGGCACCGTGATCCCATCGATCCGGCCGGTCAGGTCGCGCGCCGCGATCAGCCGCGCCAGATCATCGTAACGATCCTGTTCGAGCGCCGGGAAGAGCGTATCGCGCGCCCAGGGAGCATACAGCACCTGGTTGAAGGCCCCCGACAGCGTGAGCATCAGCCGGGTGAAGTAATTGGTGGTGCCGTCGACGCACATGATGCCGCTGTAGTTGGGAACGCCGATGATCGGCACGGCGCACCGCACCGGCATCCGTTCGATCAGCGCCCCCCATGTGGTAAGCCCTCCCTGCGAGATCCCCTCGATTCCTATCCGCTCGCGATTGACGTAGGAGCGCGAGGCGATCCAGTCGATGATAGCGCGCGCATCTTCCAGCTCGCGCCGGCCGGTGAACCACTCGAACTCCCCTTCCGATGCTGCCGACGAGCTTCCCAGCCCCTGCCCGCGCACCGTGTAGGCCACGCAGAAGTACCCACTGTCGGCATAGAGGCGGGCGCGGACGGCGTAGTCGTTCTTCGAGCCGGCGAAGCCATGCACCACCAGCAGAGCCGGATGTCCGGCGGCGGGGGCCGGGGATGGTGGGATGAAATACGCGACGTTCAGCCGCACGCCATCGGACATCGTCAGCATGGTATCCACCCGCACCGCGCCGCGAGCCAGCGCGGAGAGGAGAAAAAACGTCATGCAGAAAAGCAGCGGCCCGGAGCATCGCCGCAGCATGGGCACTTCGAATAGCTTCATGATATCATGTTCGTGAAGGAAAGGATCGGCCGTCATCCCCTGATCTTCCCGGCGGAGCCCTTCGTATCATCCGCCGGAGGGAGAGCGATCCGTCGAACGAAGTTACCGCTCCCGCCGCCCAGATCCGCCTGGACGTCGCCGGGAAGATGATCAATAGCGATGATCCGGGTCCGGCAGCCATCGTCATCATGGAACCAACGAGCGGGCAATATCTGTCGATTCGGCCGCCGCGGGGTATTATGGATGAAGATCATGCCCGGCTGGCATGCCCTTGGCTATGAGCTGGCTGAGAGATCGTATGAACGATCGCATATATCAACCCTCAATCATATAGTGGGAAGAGACGATGAAGGGAAAATCGCTTGTTCTGATAGGCGTTCTCGTGCTGGCGCTGATTCTGATCATGTCGGGCTGCGGAGCCTACAATGGCCTTGTCGAAAGCGACCAGGCGGTGCAGACGGCATGGGGAGAGGTGCAGAACCAGTATCAGCGCCGGGCCGATCTCATCCCCAACCTGGTGAGCACCGTCAAGGGATATGCAAAGCATGAGGAGCAGGTGCTGACGCAGGTGGTGGAGGCGCGTGCCAGGGCCACGCAGATCACCGTGACAAAGGATGTGCTGGATGACCCCGAGTCGCTCAAACGATTCGAGGAGGCCCAGAACCAGCTCTCCGGAGCGCTCGGACGCCTGCTGGCGACCACCGAGGCGTATCCCGATCTGAAGGCCAACCAGAACTTTATGATGCTGCAGACCGAGCTGGCCGGGACGGAGAACCGTATCGCCGTGGCGCGCCAGCGCTTCAACGGGATCGTGCAGTCGTACAACACGCAGGTGCGGCAGTTCCCGGCGAATATCTTCGCGGGCATCATGGGATTCCAGCCGCGCGCGTACTTCCAGGCGGCCCCCGGATCGGAAACCGCCCCACGAGTGGAGTTCTGACCCATGAGAGCACGCCTTCTCCCGATGGCGATTCTTCTGCTGGGGCTCGGGGCAATGCTTCGGGCGCAGGGCCTTCCCGTGCCGAAACTGGTGAGCCATATCACCGATCAGGCCAGAGCGCTCACCCCCGACCAGCGCGCCTCGCTCGAGCGTGAGCTCGAGATCTACCAGGATTCCACCGGGAACCAGTTCGTGGTGCTGATCATCCCCTCGCTCAACGGGGAATCGCTCGAGGAGTACGGGCTGCGCGTCGCCGAACAGAACGGGGTCGGGACCGAGAAGAACGACAACGGCGTGCTGGTACTGGTCGCCATCGACGACAGAAAGATCCGGTTCGAGGTCGGCTACGGCCTTGAGGGGGCCATCCCCGACGCGACCACGGCGCTGATCCGGGAGAATGAGATCGCCCCGCGATTCAGGCAGGGGGATTATTTCGGCGGACTTCAGAACGGCCTTCGTGCTCTGATGCTGGCCGGCGCGGGAGAGTACAGGGCCGAGCCGAGGGATACCGGAGCCGAGGGCTTCGGCATCGGCGGGGTCATCCTGGTGATTATCGTGATCATCATCATAAGCCGGTTCTCGCGCGGCAGCGGCGGCGGTCGCCGTGGCGGCGGTGGAAGCTCTATCCTCCCCTGGATCATCGCCTCGAGCATCAACAGCGGAAGCCGGGGTGGCGGATGGGGGGGTGGCAGAAGCAGCGGCGGAGGATCCTTCGGCGGCGGTGGAGGCGGCTGGAGCGGCGGCGGCGGCTCGTTTGGCGGCGGCGGTTCGAGCGGAAGCTGGTAAGTTGCGAAGGCCAACGGCATGGATATATCGTGCTGCGATATATCCATGCTTCATTGCGAAACCAGACGTACAGCTCCATGACCGACGCTTCCTCCCTCTCTCCGCGATGGCTCCCGGCGGTTATCGCCGGGCTTCACCTGGCGCTCCTGGGCTCCGTGTGGGGAATCATCATCGGCGGGCTCTCCAGCTCGCTCGTCACCATCCTTCTGCCAACGATCATCATCCTCAAGCTGGCGATCGCCGGAGTGTTCGGCTCCCATATCAGGGGGCTCTCCCTCTATGAGATTCCCTCCCTGCCGACGGCGCGCCCGCATACGGCGCTGCTGATGGCGATCTTCCTCTGCTACATGATCCTGGTGGCGCTGACTGCGATCAACGGCGTGGAGTGGAACGGGGTGGCAAGCAAAGTGTGCGCGGGGATCATCGTGGGGGGCGATCTCTATCTGATCGTTCGGGGTATCTCCCATGACGCGATGACCGGCCGGACGAAGCCCTCTCCGGGGCGGACGCGCTGATTCCATCCGCGCACCATACGATAACCGGCAACGGCCCCGCCGCTCGACACGACGGGGCCGTTGTCCATACACTCCGTTGCAGCCAGCGCTAACGCCGGGGCTGCGCCGGGGTAGTTCCCCCCTGCACTGCTCCATCCATCACGCGCATCTCCACGCGTCGATTGCGGGCGCGCCCCTCCTCGGTGCCATTGTCGGCGGTCGGCTGCGCCTCGCCATAGCCACGCGCCTGGATACGCCCGCCATCTATCCCGCCGGTGATGAAGTACTGCCGTACAGCCTCGGCCCGCTGCTGTGAGAGCTTCGTGTTGTACGACGCATCCCCCACCGAGTCGGTATGCCCGGCGATCTCGATCCGAATCCCCGGATTGCTCTTCAGGAACTCGACTCCCCGGTTCAGCTCCGGCCTCGACTCGTTCTTCAGCTCCGCCTTGTCGAAGTCGAAGAACACCAGCAGGCGGGTGGTTCCACCGCTTGTGCGATAGAGCGGGATATCCTTCTTCAGATCCTTCCCCTCGGCATCCGGGCGGATCGAATACTCATCGGAGTAGAAGATGTAGTCGGGGGCCTGCGCGGTGATCGAATAGCGCCGCCCACGGGTGAGCACCACATAGTAATCGCCGTTGCGGTCGTCGGTGCGATAGTTGGCGACCACCTCCCCCGAGCTCAGATCGGTGACGCTGATATCGGCCGCCACCGGGCGGCGCGTGACATTGTCGATCACCTGGCCGCTGACGGTGACAAGCGCCTCCGGAGGAAACGGGTTGGGATAGACCGTGTAGATATCGACGCTTCCGTCGCGGCTCGAGGAGACATAGCTGTTGGAGGAGTTCGGCAGGGAGATGAAGAAATAATCGTCCGCCTCGGAGTTGATCGGCGTACCGAGGTTCTCGATGTTCCCCCAGCGCATACCGGAGGCATCGCCGCCGCGCGCCACGAACAGATCGAACCCGCCCACACCCCCATGCCCCTTGCTGGAGAAGAAGAGCGATTTCAGATCGGGGGCGATCGTCGGCGCCAGTTCATCGTTCGGCGTATTGATCGCATCGCCGAGGTTCACCGCCGCGCTCCACCCGGTGGCGGTGCGGCGCGAGACATAGATATCGGTGCCCCCCTTCCCCCCATCCCTGTCGCTGGCGAAGTAGAGCGTACGGCCATCCGGGGTCAGCGCCGGCTGCGAGTCCCAGAACGGACTGTTGACCGTCTCGCCGAGGTTTCTGATGTTCTGCCATTCCCCCTGGACGAGCTCGGCCGAGTAGAGATCGGTGCGGCCATAGCCGGCGAGGCTGTCATCCTGCCACTTGTAGGCGGCGAAGATCATGAAGTTGCCGTCGGGGGTGAGCGTCGCCGATCCGACCTGATCGGCATGGCTGAGCGCCTCTCCGGTCGCAAGCGGCAGGCTCCATCCGGCGGAGGTGCGGGTCGCCATCCAGATCCGCTGATGGCCGGAGCCACCGTAGGGACCGGAGGTCGATGAGGTATAGACCATCATCTCCCCGCCGCGAAGCGGAACGGGGGCAAAGTCGTCGTCCGACGAGTTAAGGCTCAGCGGAGCGATCTGAAGCTCGGGGCGATCCTTGACCGGCGTCTGCCCGGCCGGCTGTGCAACCAGCGACAGGGCCGGGGCCAGGCTCCAGACAGCGACGAGCCAGTAGAGTAAGGTTCTATTCATATGTACTGTTTCTCCGTTGCTGCTAGAGATGAAGCCGTAGACCGATCGTGGCCTGCATGGAGTTGATGATCGTCTGACGATTGATCGGCACCGATATCCCCGCCGATCCCGGACGGGCGGCGTTCGAGAGCACCAGGTCCTCATCCTCCCCGAGCAGACCGTTCATCGCGAAGTCGAGGCCGAGCTGCGGAACAAGCTCGAGCGAGCTTGTCAGCGGCAGCACATAGCCCACCCCCACCTTGAGCGAGATCCGGGTGTTCATGTTGTCGCTCCCCCCGAGCGATCCGGTGATGCTCCGGGTCGTATCGGGGCCCGGCGCCAGATAGTAGCATGGCCCATCATCGGTGATCGTGTTGGTCTCCCGTATGGTGCGCGAGAAGGGGACCGAGAAGGTCGGGCCGGCGAAGATGAAGAGGTTCTCGAAGCGATACGCCGGCAGCAGCGAGATCGACAGGTAGGTGGCATCGACCTCGTAGTCCTTCGCGACCGGCATCGGGTTGCGGATCGTGTTGCCGGTCAGCGCGTCGCGGGTTTCGCAGGTATCGTTGACCGTCTCCGAGCGCGACGCGTAGCGGGGATCGTAGTCGGCGCGCAGCGCCAGGCTGAAATGCGGGGAGAAATCATAGCCGACCGTGAGCCCCACCAGAGGGGAGATCCCGAAGGCGTCATTGTAGAGCGATGTCTCCTGTTCGTAGGACATCAACGGCCGCAGATAGGGATTGCCATCGAGCAGATTCAGGTTCAACCCCACGTCGAGCTGGAAGTAGAAGTTGGCCGGCCCGAGCACACGTGGCCGCAGAACATCCTCCTTCGGAGGATCGGCCAGGGCCGGAACAGCCGATACCGCCAGAAGCAGCACCGCGCAGAACGAAGCTTTCATAATGTTTTGAATATCTGTTGATGTGTTCTCCGTCGCACAAGCAATCACTTTGCCAAAAAAGCTCATATTTGCCCCGGGCAGCAGCCGGCGCCATCCGTGCCGGCACACGCCACGGAAGCCCATGCGTGGAACGCTCGATACGGATGTGGGGCGCTATATCGGGCACAACGACCGCCGGGAGGAAAAAGTTTGCCGCCCCCGCACAGCGATCCCCATTCGATACACGCCGGCGCAGCGGATTGGTTCTCCATGGAACCGGGCTCCGAGGCGGGTCGGGGATCATGCCGACGGGATACAGCGATGGCAACGGCGGAAACGCTCCTGCTCGGCCTGCTCGAGCGTATCGGGCTCGAACCTGACGCCACGATTTTCGTCGAGGATGTCATCGATCTCGCATGAGCTGCGCGCATGTTCCAGATCGTGAACGAACATGTTTCCATCGTCCCCAAGATAGCGCTGTCCGCGCTTTGTGTGTGTTGATCGTGCCATAGTCGTCAAACTCCATTGATTACTACGGATAATACGGCAATGCTCAATTTAAATTCGCTTGCTGGAACATTCAGGTACTCTCCTATGCCTCTACTTTCTCCATTCCGTCCCTATCGCTACAATCCCAGCGTCGTCAACGATCTGGGGGCGGTGATCGCTCCGCCGTACGACGTGATCTCCCCGGAGAAGCGCCGCGCGCTTCTGGAGCGCGATCCCCGCAACGTTATTCAGCTGATACTTCCGGAGGGGGATGAGTCGGCGCGCTACACGCATGCCGCAGAGCTCTTCGCCGAGTGGATCGATGGCGGCGCGCTGCTGCGCGAGGAAACCGAGGCGATCTATCCGTACGCCCAGATCTTCAGCCATCCGATCAGCGGCGAGCGGATCGAGCGCCGGGGATTCATCACCCTGCTCAGACTCTCACCGTTCTCCGAGGGGAAGATCCTGCCGCACGAGCGGACGCTGAGTGGTCCGAAGGAGGATCGCCTGAAGCTGATGCTCGCCACCGACGCGAACCTGGAGCCGATCTTCGGCGTCTACCGCGATCCCGACGCACGCTCCGGAGCACGGCTTAACGAGGCGATGGACACGGGCGATCCCATCGTGGCCGTCACCGACAGCGACGGTGTGGAGCACAGGCTCTGGCGTCTCGATGCGCCCGGAGCGATCGAGGGATTCGCCGATGACCTTCGGGAGAACGTGGTGTTTATCGTCGACGGGCACCATCGCTACGAGACGGCGCTCAACTACCGCAGGATGATGCGGGAGCGGAACCCGGAGCTGCCGGATGGCGCTCCCCCGGACTGGATCATGATCTTCGTGGCGCCGACCAGCGATCCGGGACTGGTGATCCTCCCGACCCACCGGATCGTCCACTCGCTGCCGGCGTTCGACTTCGACGATCTTCTCGAGCGGCTGGCTCCGTCGTTCGAGGCCACGCCGGTTACGACGCGCGCCGAGGGAATGGCCGGGCTGAGCGAGACGGCCGAGCGGCCGAGCTTCCTTCTGCTGTCGGGCGAGCGGGGGGCGCTGGTAAGGCTTCGTCCGGAGTGCCCCATCGATACGGTGGTCGATCCCTCCCTCCCCGCCCCGCTGAAGCCGCTGGACGTCACCGTGCTGCACCATCATATCCTGCAGGATCTCCTCGGGATCACCCCCGAGGCGCAGGCGGCGCAGAGCAATCTCCGCTACGTCAAGAGCGAGGAGGAGGCGTTCGCCGCAGCGACCGATGGAAGCAGCCAGCTGGTGGTGGTGATGAATCCGACGAAGCTCGACCAGGTGGAGAGCGTCGCCGAATCGGGATCGGTGATGCCGCAGAAGAGCACCTACTTCTATCCGAAGCTGGCAAGCGGACTGCTGTTCAACCCGCTCGGAAGTGAGTCCCGATAAGGAGATCCAGCGGCCACTGCGGGCCGCGCCGGCCATAAACGAAACGTCCTTCGGACGATCTCTCAGCGAGATCTCCGAAGGACGTTGATGTTTCCGATGCGCCCCGGCGGAGAGGCCCATGTTTCAGGGCGCTCGGCCTCGCGGGAACTTACTTCTTGACTTCGACCGCCACCAGTCCGGTGGAGCCCCCCTGGCTCTTGACCTGGAGCAGGAGCACATCGCCCGAGCTCGCGTTGTCGATGAGCCTCTGAAGATCGGCCGGCGACTTCACCGGCTTGCGGTTGACGCTCAGGATCACATCGCCGTTGCGGATTCCCTGATTCATCGCCTCACCGTAGAGATCGACCTTGTTGACCACCACTCCCGACTCGACTGCATTGCGCTTACGGGTCTGGGCGTCGAGCGGACCGATCTCCATGCCGAGCTCCGCGAGCTTCATCGCACGGTTGTCGTTCGACTCGCTCCGGTTCTCATCGACGTTCAGCGCCGGCTCGACGGCCTTCTCGCTCTCATCGCGCGGCTTCAGACGCACCATCTTATCGAAGGTGGAGCCATCGCGATAGACCTTCAGCTTCACATCCTCTCCGGCACGCTTCTGCGCGACGACGCTCTGCAGGTGATTCGACGTATTGACCTTCTGGTCATCGACCTCGAGGATCACATCATTGGCCTTCAGCCCCGCCTGCTCGCCGGCACCGGAACGCACCAGCTCGCTGACCAGCACTCCCTGTCCCTGCGGGACGCCGAGGGCACGGGCGAGCTTCGCGTCGATGTTGCGAATCTTGACGCCGATATAGCCACGGTTGACCTTGCCGTCATCGATCAGATCCTGCGCCACCGCGCGCGCCAGGTTGATCGGGATCGCGAAGCCGTAGCCCTGATAATATCCGGTGCGGGTAGCGATAGCACTGTTGATGCCGATCAGCTGGCCGCTCAGGTTGAACAGGCCGCCGCCGGAGTTGCCCGGGTTGATGGCGGCATCGGTCTGGATAAAGTCCTCAATGCCGTACCCATCGGAATCCTGGTTGAGATTGAGCTGTCCGCGGCCGAGCGCCGAGACGATCCCCTGCGTGACGGTATAGTTGAGGCCGAGCGGGTTGCCGACCGCGAGCACGAACTGTCCCACCTGAAGATCCTCGCTGGTGCCGAGAGCCGCCGGGGCAAGCCCGGTCGCCTGGATTTTGATCACCGCCAGATCGGTCAGCGCATCGCGGCCGACGAGTGTCGCGTCGAAGCGGCGGCCGTCGTTGAGATCCACCTGGATGCTGCCGGTGCCGGCCTCGACCACATGGTTGTTGGTCAGAATATATCCATCAGGGGTGATGATGACCCCCGAGCCCGATCCGCGCTGCGGAGCACGGTCGCGGTACTGGCGGAACATCTCGAACGGATCGCCAAATCCTTCATCATCTCCCTCGTCCTGGCTGCTGGAGGGGGTCGTCTTCGAGGTGACCACGATGCTCACGACCTGCGGGGTCACGGCCTTGCTGACCGCCACGAACGCATCGTTCAGCGTCTTGACTTCATTCGATGGGGTCACCGGCGGAGCATCGGCCCCGAGCTTGATATCGTTGGGTCCTGCAAGTCCGAACGGAGTCTTATTCCAATCGGTCGCCAGAAGCACGCCGATTGCTACGCAGATCGCCATCAACGTGCCGATTACGAAAAGCTGCTTCTTTGACATTGTTATTCTCCTTGCTGAGAGTCGTGTTGTTCTATTGCTGCGATTATACTACGCGAAGCATGAGACGCGGCATGGGAGTCCATGTATCATCATCGTACCGTTTCACCCCGGCGCCCCCGCTGTATCTGGGTTGGAGCGCATCGCAGACGATGCAGCTGCCATATGTTCCGAAATCTACTTCCCCTGCATGATGCATACATGATACATCCGCCGGCTCACCCCCCCGACGGCCGGGGATCGTCGAGAATCGTGGCGGAGACCGACTTCACCTTAAGGCGCCTGAGCCCCTCCACATGATAGCGGATAAAGGCATTGAGCGCATCGCTCAGTTCGGCCGCCGCCCCCGGCGCCGGACGCATCGCCCCCGCCTCGCCGATCTCCGCGACACAGAGCTCCCGCAGCAGCACAAACGCCGGCCCGGTCATCGATCTGTATGCCAGCGACTCCTGATGCTCGGCGCAGAGCGGCGCGCCGATCGACAGGCTGTAGGGGATCATCTCGCGCGTCCCGGCGAACGGCTCGTCGCAGACGCCGCATTCATCGGTGCGGATCGCGTAGCCGAGGATCACCGCCAGCCGTATCAGGAACCAGAGCTGGACGCTCGACTCATCGGCGTCGGGCTGATTCAATGCACGAAGCGCGGCAACCAAAGTTTCAAACAGCGGCTCGTTCCGATCCTCATCGTGCATGACGGCGTTGACAAGCTCAACGATCGTCAGCGCAGCGGTCATCCTCTCGAGGCTACTCTGTATGAGACCGTAGCGCTCGATCGGTTCCGCGATCGAAAGGTTCTGGAGGTCCCGCCCCTCTTTTCGGTAGATGATCGTGTTGAGGTGGGCCATCGGCTGCAGGGCCGAGCCATACTTGCTTTTGGGCTGCACCACGCCACGCGCGACCACGGCCATCTTGCCATGTTCGCGCGTATAGAGCGTGACGATCTTGCTGGATTCACGGAACCGCCGTGTATGGAGCACAACTGCGTCGGTCTTGACGATCACGTGTTATCGGCTCCGGCGGAACGTGTTCGAACGGGAGGCGCGGACCCGGATCGGGCGCAGCCTCTGCTGGAGGTTCTTCGTGGAGAGGACCTTCGCCACGGCGATCGTGGCCGCCAGAAGCAGGAGAAAAAGAAGAACAGGCATCATGATAGTCGGTACGATTATTTGAGACGTGAGCCACCGGCGCCAGGGCGCCTGCGCGGCATTCATGCCGGTTAGTGGACGTCCCATGACGGGGCGTAGTTTATGATTTCCTCCGGTCCGCGCCGATCATCGACCGGACGTTCCGCGAGGCTCGATCGGCTCGCATCCGGCGGAGGCTCTAACGTTTTTTACGCTTGAAAAGCATGCCATCGGCAACAAGATGGCTAAGATATCCCGCAACAGCTCCCAAATAATATGGCAGCCCCTCGGTGGTGGGTGCCTTGGCGAAATACATCGGGCCGGCCAGGATCGGCAGCGGTATCAGCAGCATCGCCCAGATCGTATGGGTCCAGCCGCGATGACGACTGAGGATCGGGATCAGCGTGAGGAACCCGAGCAGCGCGGCCTCGCGGTAATACCCCCGGATCAGCAGGATCAGATCGAGAACGAAGAAGAGGCGGTAGAAAAGGAGCTGTCCCTTGCTCTTGATGTCGATATCGGGGAACAGCGCGAAGATCACCGCCAGCCAGACGATCACGCACCCCTTGAACAGCCTCTCCGGCACGGGCATGGCGGCCGCGACGGAGGTGAAGCTCAGACCGACCAGCAACAGCAGACCAAAAATGATCGCGGTAGAGATATGTCCACGGTATCCTGACATCGAACAGCCGGAAAATAGCGAAAAACGTGGATACTACACGATGCGCGGAGAGTTGCACGGCAGGATGCATTCATGAACCATAATGGCGCCGGAGCGTTTGCCCGCACCGGTGTCACGGCAATCGCTCTCCCATGGGGGCGTTGCAGGTAAGTATACTGGAATGCATTGGGCTGGAGTTCAGCTCCACTGCCGAAACCTTATCCTCCCATCACCCCACTCTCGTTGCCGTGGGGATTTTGGTTGGGCTGGAGTTCAACTCCAGCCCAGCACAGGAGCTCAGCAAAGAAACGGAATTATATCTCCAAACATTCGCGAACATTCCCTCCCATGGGGACTGCGGATGCAGCCGTCGATCCCCACAGGCGCCCTCTCCACTCACGTGGGGAACGTTTCCGTATGCCGGCCAGAGAATGCGTGCCGTTCGGTCCATCCCCACCCGCGTGGGGAACTCGTAGTGAGCTGGAGTTCAACTCCGCTGAGCCCGCAATCTCCCATCACTCCCCTATCCTTTCCGTAGCGTTTCCGCATGGCCTCTCCTCCACACCATCGGTTGGGCCGGAGTTCAACTCCAGCCCAGCACAGGAACTGAATATATCCCCAAGCATCCACGGCATCCCGTGCCATGGCCCGCTCCCGCTGACAGAGGAAATGTTCGGAATGTTATTCTCTGCTCCCAGTGCGATCACGGCTCAGCTCCACTCGCACGGAGAATATCCGTCATCGGTGGAAACCCCATTCCCTGATCCGGTTCATCCCCACTCACGTGAGGATGGCTTGCCGTGGCGTCGGCAAGCTTCTGCTGCTCCGTCTCATCCCCACACCCACATATGGAGGACATCTCCTCAGCCTTTCGCTCGACCGCGTCCACCGGTCATCTCACTCGCGTGGTGAGGGCTCATGATTGCAATCGCCATTCGATTTCACCATCGTCCATCCCTGCGATCACCGCGTACGTTCACCGCATTCCGGCATGGCTTCTGATGCTTCTCGGGTGCGCTCGGGTAGTGTCGCAGTATGCCGGCATGCTGGGCCGGAGTTCAATTCCCGCCCAGCGTACCGGCGTTCGACGATCAAACCGAGGCGCTGCCTGCGCTCGCTGTTGGTTGACTTTATAGTGCAATAACGGTAATTTAAGGCGTCGATCGGCATCGTTACCGTCGATCCTCACCCGGCCCATCCCATGCACATCGTCGCGGAGCCGTATGATAGAAGATTCGTTCAAACCGCTGAAGCTTACCCTCAAGGAGCTCGTCGACCATTATGAGGGATTCCTCAAGGAGTGCGAGCGCAAAAGCCCGGAGACGCGCGGCACCTACCAACGCGCGCTGCGCGACTTCCTGAAATGGTTCCCCGTCGATAAACGGTTCCAGTTCCGCGTCCGCGACGTGGAGCGCTACAAACGCTATCTGATCGAACGCAAAGGGTTGCAGAACGTCTCGGTCGCCACCTATATGACCGCGCTGCGAAGGTTCTGCCAGTATCTGATCGATATCAAGCTGCTGGAGGGGAATCCGGCCAAACGGGTGATCGGCGGCAAGCGTCCGGCCCGCCACTCGCGGACCTACCTCACCTACGAGGAGATCGACCTGGTGCTGAACGCCGTCGACCGATCGAGCGTGCAGGGGGCGCGCGACTTCGCCATCATCAGGATCATGCTGGGGTGCGCCCTCTCCGAGCACGAGTGCCTTCTGGCCGATGTCGGGGATATCCGCCAGCTCCCCTCCGGCGAATGGGGTATCCACGTCCAGGGGAAGGGACGCCGGGCCAAGGATGAATCGTCGATCCTCCCGGTCGAAACGTACGAGGCGATCGAGGAATATCTGTCGCGGCGTTTCGGCGACGATGAGCGCCGCGAGACCGCCCCGCTGTTCGCCAGCATGAGCAACCGGACCCAGGGGGAACGGATGACCTCGCGCGGCATCCGGGAAGCGGTCAGCCGCTGGCTCAGATCGAGCGGCGTCAAGGGGGAGCGCGACCGCAAGCTTACCCCCTTCTCGCTCCGGCACACGGCGGGGCTGCTGATGGTCGATAAGGGGGCCTCGATCGAGGAGGTCATGAAGCAGATGCGCATCGAGTGGCAGCCGACCGCGCAGCTCTACTTCAAGATCAGAGGGAAGCTGGGAACCAGCGCAAACGCGGCACCTATCGACAATCCCTTGTAAGAGCAATGATCACCATCTATACGGCCCACCCCGAGGGGGGGCTTCGGACGATCGATCTGGGAGAGCTGAAGGAGATGGCGCAGGCCGATCCGAAGAGCACGCCGGTGATATGGGTCGATCTCGACGACCCGACGACGCAGGAGGAGGATCAGATCCTCACCGAGATATTCCATCTCCACCCGCTGGCGATCCGCGACTGCCGCGCCGAGAGGCTCAGCCCCAAGCGCGGGGATCATCTGCCGAAGGTGGAGGATTACGGACGCTATCTCTTCTCGATCATCAACCCGATCGATCTGTTGATCGAGCGCGATACGCGCGGCGTGCAGTGGCAGCAGATCAAGACCCGGCAGCTCAACGTGTTCCTGGCCGAACGGTGGATCATCACCCATCACTACGAGCCCTGCCATTCGATCGAGCAGGTCAAGGGGATGTGCAGCAGAAACCCGCTTCACCTTGAACGGGGCCCCGACTATCTCTACCACATGATCCTCGACTACATCGTCGACGAGTACAACCCGATCCTGGAGCGCTTCGACGGCGAGATCGACCAGCTCGAGGATGAGATATTTCTCGGGGTGACGCAGCGGACGCTGGAGCGGATACTGAACATGAAGCGCCAGGTGTTCGCGCTGCGGCGGATCACCTCCTACCAGCGCGAGATGCTCCATCGCCTGTCGCGCGGCGAGTTCGACCTGATCACCAATCAGGAGGTGGCGTACTACCGGAATGTCTTCGATCATCTGGTGCGCGCCACGGAGCTGGCCGAGTCGTACCGCGATATCCTCACCGGTATGCTCGACGCGTATCTGTCGATCACCTCGAACCGGATGAACGAGATCATGAAGGTGCTGGCGGTCATCTCGACCTTCTTCCTCCCCCTTACCTTCGTGGCCGGCATCTATGGGATGAACTTCAACACCAGCAAATCCCCCTACAACATGCCGGAGCTGAACTGGTTCTTCGGCTATCCGTTCGCCTGGGGAATCATGCTGATGATAGCGCTGGGGATGTATATATTCTTCAAACGGAAGAAGTGGCTGTAGACGCGGCCGTCCGCGCCGTGAGGCCACGGGGTTACCAGCCGTAGCCTAGATCGAGCGTGATGATCGGCGTGGCGCCGTAGGCCTCCTTCAGCACGGGATCATCGGCCCGGGATTTCCCTATGATTACCCTCCCTCCCAGCGCAAGCCCCACGGCGAAGTGCTGCTCGACGAACCATTGCCATCCCACCAGCCCGCTGAGCAGAACCCCCGTCTCGCCGGCCCTTTTGCCGCTGTTCCCCTCGATCTGCTGGATGCCGACCGTCGGACTCCAGTAGAACCGGGAGAGCGATTTGGCGGCGGGATAGTAGCGGTAGCTGATGCCGTAGCCGTAGCCGGTGATCCGGTCGTCGCCGATCGGGTGGTAGAGATAGCCGATATACCCGCCGATGCCGTGCGACACGCCGAGCGAGTGGTAGTAGCTGAGATTCAGGTAATCGAGCGCCAGCCCCCCCACGTTGAGCATCACCGCGTTCTGGGGGATCACCTTCAGCTCGCTATAGGTCGTGGTCTTCTGCGCCGCCAGATGCATGGCCGGCAGGAACAGAACCAGGAACAGGAATATCCGTAGCGTCATCCCGGCGAGTCCATCAACAATCGGGCCCGAGCGGTCGGTGTTCTGCATATGCACTCCCTGCGGCGTCCTCACCCGAGGACGCGAGATGATCGGATGCCATGAAAGCCCGCCGTGCGGCTGGGCCAAACGCCTGGCCGGCATGGAGGCGATCCCTGCCGACGGCCAAAAATACAAGAACCCCCTTCACCGCATGGGCGAAGGGGGTTCCGAACGTCGGAGCGGCGGGATTTGAACCCACGACCCCTTCCACCCCAAGGAAGTGCGCTACCGGGCTGCGCTACGCTCCGATCCGAAATCTCCGACGTTGTCACGTTTTCCTCTATGCCCCGAGCTTCGCTCGAAGCTCCACCAGAGTCTGCCGCAGCGCCCGAAGCGTATCGCTCAGCGGCTGCTCCTCGACGATCTGGGGGGGGGCATCATCGAGCATCGACTCCTTCAGCGTCCCGTTGTTCTCCACCGCAAGGGTGTTCATCACCTGCCGGGCTCCCTCGATCGTATAGCGATCCTCGCGCGTCAGGCGCTTGATCATTCTGACGACCTCGATATCCTTCTCGGTGTACACACGGTTCCCCGCGCGATTCTTCTGCGGGCGAAGCTGCTCGAATTCCGTCTCCCAGTACCGAAGGACGTACTGCTCTAATCCCAACATTCTACTGACCTCGCTGATCGAGTAGTAGAGTTTCTTGATCTGCAAGTCCTTCATTAAGCGAGTTGGCTACTTCCAGGAGGGACACAACTTACGCAAAACGAGGGTGTGGTTGCAAGGAATCGGGGAAAAATGGTGCAACTCCTGATATTTCTTCCCCGCTTCCCCATTATTCCGCCACCTTGTCGGCGCTCGCCGTGGCGCGTCCCACCGAGTAGTACACGAAGTTCTTCGCCGCGACCTCGGCCGTATTGAACAGATTGCGCCCGTCGAAGATCACATGCTGCTTCAGGCACTCGCGCAGCCGCTCGAAGTCGGGATTGCGAAACTCGTTCCACTCGGTCAGAATCACCAGCCCGTCGGCGCCACGCACCGTCTCGTACATGCTCGCGCCGTAGGTGATCCGCCCGGCGTACCGCCGCCGCGTCCCCTCCATCGCCTCGGGATCGTAGGCCACCACCTCGGCCCCCCTGGCAAGAAGCTCATCGATGATCACGAACGCCGGCGATTCCCGGACGTCGTCGGTGTTGGCCTTGTAGGCAAGCCCCCAGATCGCGATGCGCCGGCCGTTCAGGTCGCCGCCGTAATGTCCGTCGATCTTCGCGAAGAAGCGGAGCGGCTGCTTCTTGTTGACCGCCTCAACCGACTCGATCACATGGAGCGAGGTGCCGTAATCCGAGGCGCTTTTCAGGATCGCCCGGACATCCTTCGGGAAACAGCTTCCGCCGTAGCCGACGCTCGGGTAGAGATATTTCTTGCCGATGCGCGAGTCGGAGCCGATGGCAGCACGCACCTCATCGATATTGGCGCCGATATGCTCGCAGAAGTTCGCCATCTCGTTGATGAACGAGATGCGCATCGCCACGAAGGAGTTGGCGGCATACTTGGCGATCTCGGCGCTTCGCTCGGAGATCACGAAGATCGGGTTGCCGCTGCGGACATACGGCTCGTAGAGCTCGCGCATGATCGTCTCGGCGCGCGCCGAGCTGGTCCCCACAACCACGCGCTCCGGGCGCATGAAGTCCTCCACCGCATATCCCTCGCGGAGGAACTCCGGGTTGGAGACGATGTCGAAGTCGGCGTCGGGCGCATGGCGGCGCACCGCCTCGTAGACCCGCTCGCTGGTGCCGACCGGCACGGTGCTCTTGTCGACGATCATCTTGTAGCCGCTGTCCGGGTGAGCGTGCAGGATCTGCCCGATCTGCTCGGCGACCCCCAGGATATACTTCAGATCGGCCGAGCCATCCTCGTCGGGAGGGGTGGGAAGGCAGAGGAATATCACCTCCGACTTGAGGATCGAGGTCTCCAGGTCGAGCGTGAATTTGATGCGGCGCTCGCGGATGTTGCGCTCCAGCAGGAAGTCGAGTCCCGGCTCGTAGATGGGGACCTCTCCTGCCTCGAGCATCTCGATCTTCTTCGGGTCGATATCGACACAATTGACCTGGTTGCCGCCTTCGGCGAAACAGGTCCCGGTAACCAGCCCCACATAACCGGTACCGACGACTGCAATCGTATAGGGCATATCCTGTTGATCTTAGAATTCCTGCTCCCCGGAATCGGTCCGGCGAGCAAGCAGTGTTGAGGTCATCATATAGGTGACCATGAGAAAAGTAGCGTACAGGATCGTGATCGCGATCGTCCGCGTCGCGCTCGAGGAGTACAGAAGCTCCTGCCATACGTCGTGCAGCAGCTCGTAGGGACGGACGAACAGATCCCAGCTATTCCAGCGTTGAAACCGCCCCAGATAGACGCCGAAGCTGCTCAGCAGGAGCACCGTCGGCGCGAATATCCAACTGACGGCCCTCCCGAAGTGCCGCCGGACGAGGCTCTGCATCATCTTCAGCGAGACAAGCCCGAGCGTCAGGCCGGTCCAGGCGAAGGCCGCGATCATCGTCGCGTCGAACCAGATCGGCGCGCTGGAGGTCATCCGCAGATGGATGAAATCGGTGACGATATAGGGGGCGTTCGGGAAGAACAGGAGCCAGGCTCCCCCGCCGGCGATCATCACCGCGCGCGAGGAGACCCGCAGCCGGTACAGAGCGAAGGAGATCAGAAACGGTATCCAGGCCAGGAACAGGTTCCAGAGCAGGAACCTGTAGGTCGGCGCGCCGGTATGATAGACGCGCGCCCCCACCATCGCCGCGCAGAAAGTGGTTGCCAGCGCAAGCACGCAGAACGTCGCCACCGCGCGATTGCGATACAGAGCGAGGATTCTGCCGAGAAACGAATCGGATCGAGAGTGAAGTGAATCCATGAGAAAGAAGGCTCTAAGGAATATCGGCCCGGAGATCGCCCCGTCGCCGCCGGAGGATGTATGCGGCACGGCCGCGATCCGTAGACGGCACTAGAGCCGGAATGGTTTCAGACGCTCCCCTCTCCGCGCGCTATGATCTCCGCCACGACCGCGCGCGCCACTTCGTCGAGCCGGGTCAGCACCGCATGCAGAGGGATGGCCCGCTCGCGCGCTATACGGCGCGCCTCGTCGTACTCCGGGGCGATACGAACGCCATCGAGCGTCGTGATACGCTTCATCCGCACAAGGCCGAACTCCGATGGCACCACGATCTCCTCGCGCGGCAGCTTCCGGCGCATCATCTCCCGGAACCGCACGCCGATGGTGGTGGTCTCCCGGTAGATCACTTTGGTCAGCTCGTCGATCGCCCCCGACGGCGCTATCACCGTCAGCAGCATGCCGGGGCGCCCCTTCTTCATCGTCACCGGCGCCAGATACGCATCGAACGCCCCCGATTCCAGCAGGCGCTCCAGCAGATAGGGATAGACCTGCGGGTTCATATCGTCGATATTCGACTCGATCAGCGTGACCGTATCCTGCTCCTCGTTGCCGAGCAGCTCCCCGACCACCACCCGCAGAAGATTCGGCCGGTCGGCAAGCTCGCGCGTTCCGGCGCCGAAGCCGATCCGCTCCACCTGCAGCCGCTCGGTGGCGAGCGTCCCCTTCGAGAGCGCTTTCAGAATGCCCGCTCCGGTCGGCGTGGTAAGCTCCGAGGGGACGGCGGTGAGCATCACCGGATATCCCTTCAGGATCTCGAGCGTCGCCGGCGCCGGAAGGGGCATCACCCCGTGCTGCGTCCGGATCATCCCCCCGGTTCCCAGAGGCACCGTCGAGGAGTATACCTCTTCGATACCCAGATGGTCAAGGCATACCGCGACGGCTATCACATCGGCGATCGAATCGAGCGCCCCCACTTCATGAAAATGCACATCGTCGACGCTCACATTGTGGATGCGCGCCTCGGCGATCGCTATCACCCGGAAGATGGCCCTGGCGCGGACCTTGACCTGCTCGCCGAGCTCGCTCCGATCGATCATCTCGACGATGGCGCGATAGGAGGAGTGCTCGTGATCGTGCCGATGCCCCTGATGATGATGATGCTCATGAGACGGATCGCGGCCAGGTGCATGCGCGGAATCGCTTCCATAATGATGGACATGCCCGTGCGCATGATCATGACGATGCTCCTCATGGAGCACCTCGGCAGCCTCGGCCACGCCACTATCGATCGGACTCCCATCGGGCTGCAGCACATCGAACTTCGTTGCATGGATCTGGCTGCGGGTGATCGAGCGCGTCGACAGAGAAAGGCGCGCATCGTTCAGCCCGACCTTCGCCAGCCCCTCCTCCACCACGCGGAGTGGCACGCCGGCATCGAGCAGCGCGCCAACCGCCATATCGCCGCTTATACCGGAAAAACAATCGAAGTATGCGATCTTCATGATACTGGGAGTTCCTTAGTGAGCTGCAAAGATAGAGATTTACCCGAAGTAGGGAGAGGTGATTTACGCGCCTACACGAAGGTCGCACACCTTCCCCCTCCCCTCAGCCCTCCCCTGAAGGAAGCAGCCCCCGCCGACGAAGCTCGCCGAGTATCCGTGCGGTGGCCCCGCAGTGCTCCTCGACGAACGCGGCCGCCAGACGCCCGAGACGCTCGCGCTCGGAGCGGTCATCGAGCAGAGCCGCGATCGCCCCGGCGATCTCCTCCGGACTCCCCACCGGCAGCAGCGCCCCGCGACGCGCCATCTCCTCGGCGTCCCGCGAGCGGCCGATCCGTCCCCCGCTCACCACCGGCATCCCATAGGCGGCCGGCTCCAGCACACTGTGCACCCCCTCGCCGAACCCGCCGCCGACATAGGCCAGATCACCTACCCGGTAGAGCGCCGAGAGTATCCCGGTCCTGTCGACGATGATCGTCGAGGCATCCCCGACGGCATCGCCACGCTCGATCTGCGCCAGCGTGACCGATCGGGGATAGGAAGCGCGGAGCGCGGCGACATGCGCCTCGGTGGGCTCATGCGGCACCAGCACCAGCAGCAGATCCTCCCGGCCGGCGAGCGCCGCAAGCCCGCGCTCGTCGGGGGGCCAAGTGCTCCCGGCAACCAGAACGAGCCGTCCGGCGATCAGCTCCGGGGTGAACGCCACCACATCGGCGGCGGCGCGGGCGCGCTCCACCACACGGTCGTATCGCGTATCTCCGGCCGCCTCGGCCGGAACGCCGGGGGCCAGCAGAGCGAACGCCCGCCGGTCATCCTCGCCGACGGCGAATATCGCTGTCAGCATCCCGTACAGCCCGCCGAACGCCCGCCGCAGCCCCGGACGGAAACGCGCCGATCCCAGGCGCATGACGCCGCAGACCAGAACGACCGGAACAGCGCGCAGCGTTGCCTGATGCAGAAATACCGGCCAGAGATCGTACCGGATGATGATGATCAGATCGGGGGAGATTCTGTCGAGGAAGGGAGCGATCTGGCCGGGAGTATCGAATGGAAGGTAGCAGGCGGCATCGATGCCATGATAGCCCGATTGCTGCTCGTAGCCGCTCGGGGAGAAGAACGACGCGGTGATACGGTAGCGCCCGCCCCCGGCGCGCAGCATCTCGATCAGCGGCTTCGCCTGCTCGAACTCCCCCACCGACGCGGCGTGGATATGAATCGCGAAGGCATCCCCCCGATCATCGAGCCCGGCAAGCTGATCGCGCCAGGCGCGCCGCCCCTCGATCCCCCGGCCGATCTTCGGGTTGCCGATGGCGACACCACGCATCAGGAGTCGGAGGAGGGGATAGAAGGCGAAGCGATACAGCGACTGCCACAAGATCGGCGAAGGTTTTGGTACTCGGTCGGGAAGAAACGAAGAGCGTCGGACATCGGAGGGAAGAGCGATCAGGCCCAGATCTCATGGCGCGTCTGCCGCGTCATCAGCGTGTAGACCGCCTCGTGCGGGTCCTTCTCCTCGAACAGAACGCGATGCACCTCGTTGATGATCGGCGTCTCGACCCCATGACGGCCGGCCAGATCGCATGCCGACTTCGTGGTGGTCACCCCCTCGGCGATCATATTCATATCGGCGATCACCTGCGACAGCTTTCTCCCCCGCCCTATCTGCTCCCCCACGAAACGGTTCCGGCTGTGGGGGCTGGTGCAGGTGACCACAAGATCTCCGAGGCCCGACAGGCCGCTGAAGGTCTGCGGATGCGCCCCGAGGCTCACCCCCAGACGGGTGATCTCGGCAAGCCCGCGGGTGATGAGCGCCGCTTTGATGTTATCCCCCAGGCCGAGGCCGTCGAGGATGCCGGCGCAGAGCGCGATCACATTTTTGAGCGCCCCCCCCAGCTCGACCCCAAGAAGGTCATGGCTGGTGTAGACACGGAAATACTCGGCGTTGAAGAGCGCCTGCACCTCCTCGGCGCGGCCAAGCGAGGCGCCGGCGGCGACCACGAGGGTGGGGATGCGGCGCGCCACCTCCTCGGCGTGGCTGGGCCCGGAGAGGGCGACGAATCGCTCCGGCTCTACCCCATGGGTTGCTCCCAGCAGCTCGCTGATCCGCAGAAGCGATCCGTTCTCGATTCCCTTCGAGAGGCTCACCACCGTGGCATCGGCGATGGCCGCTGCCGGGACGTCCGCCATCGTGGCGCGGATATGCTGCGTGGGGGTGGCGATCACAACGACCGGCGCATCGACGGCCTGACGCGGCTCGTCGACGACGGTGATGCGATCGGGAAATGGTACCTCGGGAAGATAGAGTCTGTTCTGGCGTTCATGCCGCAGCTTCTCCCGCTGTCCGGCGCCATGCGCCCACAGCAGGACATGGTGGCCGAGCTCTCCCAGATGAATCGCCAGAGTTGTTCCCCAACTTCCGGCGCCGACGAATCCGACGGTCATGCTCACCTAACGATGGAAAATGCGAAGCTTGTTGAAACGGTTCTCGCGTCCCTCCGCCAGACGGCGGATGTTCGATCGGTGGGTATAGATGATCAGGACGGCCAGACCGATACAGAAGAAGATCAGGGTATGATACCCCTCGATATCGACATGGAAGATGTTGTAGCGGACGAGCATGGTGGTGGGAAGGGCCACCGCAGCGATGATCGAGCCGAGCGAGATATAGCCCGAGGCCGACACCACCAGCAGAAAGATGCCGACCGCCACGGCAAGCTCCACCGGCGCGATGCCGATAAGGATGCCGAGCGCCGTATTGATCCCCTTGCCCCCACGGAAGCCGGCGAACGCCGTCCAGACGTGTCCCATCACCGCGGCGACGCCGGCGATGGTCTTGACCACCGTGATATCCTCGAATCCGGTCGCGTTCGGAAACGGCAGCACCCCGTTGAAGATCGTCACCGCGATAAGCACCGCGGCCACTCCCTTCAGGATGTCGATCACCTGCACGGCCAGGCCGGCCTTCCAGCCGAGCACGCGGAACGTGTTGGTGCTTCCCATATTCCCGCTCCCCTTCTGCCGGATATCGAATCCGAAGAACACCTTACTGATGATCACAGCCGAGGGAATGGAGCCCAGGAGATAGGCGATGAGAATGATGAGAAGTATTTCCATGAACTGGGATGTAGAGTCGTTTCAATGAGCTTGCGCTCGGGGCGATATCAGCTACCATGTCGAGACTTCCGGGAGGGAAGAGTCCGAGGGGGAGCTAAAATACCGAACTCGTCGGATCGCGCAACGCCATTGTAAAAGTTTATGGCCTATTTACCACAGGAACCATATCGAACGCATAAATTCGTACCTCTATGGTAAACGACCGACAGGCACGTCAAGTGTTGTGTGCTGTCGTCATCAACATGCGGGGAGCATCGCCCTGCGCTCTTATCGCGCAACGGCCGGTTGTCCTTCCGCGCATATAGCAATGAGGGAAAGATCATGCCAAAAGCAGATGTCGCCGATACCCACGCCGCCACCCGGGCGCGCCTCGATGAGATCGAGCGCGAGCTGGCCCAGCTCCAGGAGCAGCGAAGCGAGCTGAAAGCACAGTGGCAGCTCGAAAAGGATCTCATCAGCTCGATCCGCTCGATGAAGAGCCAGATCGAGGCTCTCAGGACCGAGGCCGCCAACTATGAGCGCCAGGGAGACCTGGCAAAGGTAGCCGAGATACGTTACGGAAAGATTACTGACCTCGAGAAGAAGCTCGTCGAGACGAACGCACAGCTCGAGGAAGCGCAGCGCACCAAGAAGATGCTCAAGGAAGAGGTCGATGCCGACGATATCGCCGAGGTCGTCTCGAAGTGGACCGGCATCCCGGTGACCCGCATGCTGGAGAGCGAGCGCACCAAGCTTATCAGGATGGAGGACAGGCTGCATGAGCGGGTGATTGGGCAGGAGGAGGCGGTCACGGCCGTTGCCAACGCCATCCGGCGCTCCCGCGCGGGACTGCAGGACCAGAACCGGCCGATCGGATCGTTCATCTTCCTCGGAACCACCGGAGTCGGCAAGACCGAGCTGGCGCGGGCGCTGGCGGAGTTCCTGTTCGACGACGAGAAGGCGATGATCAGGATCGATATGTCGGAGTATATGGAGAAGTTCGCGGTATCGCGCCTTGTGGGCGCCCCTCCGGGATACGTCGGCTACGAGGAAGGGGGACAGCTCACCGAGGCGGTGCGCCGCCGCCCCTACTCGGTGGTGCTGCTCGACGAGATCGAGAAGGCGCATCCGGAGGTGTTCAACATTCTGCTGCAGGTGCTCGATGAAGGGCGGCTGACCGACAGCCAGGGGCATGTGGTGAGCTTCAAGAACACGATCATCATCATGACGTCGAACCTGGGATCGCATCTGATCCAGGAGAAGCTCACGGCGATCACCTCGGAGAATCGCGAGACGGTGATGGGGGATATCAGGATGCGGCTGATCGAGATGCTCCGGCAGCAGCTCCGGCCGGAGTTCCTGAACCGTATCGACGATATCATCGTCTTCAAGCCGCTGACCGAGGAGGAGATCCGCCGTATCGTCGATATTCAGGTGGAGCGGGTGGAGCGGCTGATGAAGGCGAACAACATCGGCTTCAATATCACCGATGAGGCAAAGGACTGGATCGCGAAGCTCGGCTTCGATATCACCTACGGAGCCCGCCCGCTCAAGCGTGTCATCCAGCGCCATCTGATCAACCCTCTCTCGTCGATGCTGCTGGAAGGGAGCTTCACCCCCGGCGATTCGGTCACCGTGAGGCTCGATGAGCAGGGGCTGATAGACTTCGAGCGAGTCGAGGGATAGAGGAGTATCATTGTATGGATGGCGGGAAGAGCTGCTAGCACCTCTTCCCGCCCTTTAGCTCCTCATTTTTTGAACACGTGAGGCTTTGATAACCCCAAAATGATACTGTATCTTTTTGTTAACTTCCATCACTCCCCTTTGCTGTACAGGGCATTACGTGTGTAAAGATGCTGGACACAGTACTTGCATAGATCCTCCACCTATCTTAACTTAAAAGTGAATTTTGGATTCAAGATATTACTTATAGATAATGGACCAAAGGGATGGATATACTCAATCCAGATCGATGGTGAATCAATGACCGAATTCCAAAAGTTTGTTTCAGATAGTACTCTTAATGAGACTGAGGGATTTCAACGGATTATTTCTCAGCTTACAGATATGATGGATCGCTGGGGTTTCCAAGATCATTATTTCAGACAGGAAGGCCGTTCTTCCGATTCGGTTTCAGCCTTAAGCAAACAGAGTAAGAATGTAAGGCTATACTGCTGCAGATGGGGCGAACGAACTTTGGTGTTAGGGTGTGGACATCTTAAGAATGTTCAAAAGGTTCAGGACGATCCGACACTATACCGCCATATGCAAACAATGATGTATATCGATAAACGGTTAAAAGACAGAATAATTGAAAAGGCAGTTCGGCTGAGAGAGGATGGCGAGCTGATAGGCGAACTATATTTTTCCGCAGAATAATGATTATGAAATCAATTATCCGCGACATAGCATCAAAGGTAGATCCTATTACGCGTCGGCTAGTCACCATACAAGGAGATATTGCCGCCCATATAGGAAAAGCTCTTAAGGCTAAAGGACTTTCACAAAAACAGCTAGCAGATATCGCTGGGATGAAAGAGTCTAGAGTCAGCAAGATCCTAAGCGGCAATGAGAATCTTACACTAAAGACAATTATAAGATTAGAAAGCGCCACAGGTACGATTCTAATTGAATCGCCAGTATTCCGTTCGCATGCTGGGCGCGATATTCCTGAAGTATCACAGATATTGATAACTCCAGAAGATCAAGATGAGACCAAATCCTTATCTGTATCAACATCTGTAGAGCTGAGAGCTGAAACGGATAGTATGAAGCTCCAGAAGGTTACTTTATATACGATGTTCGTCCTAGCTGGAGCTAGACAGAGGAATAGTGCTGGAAAAGCTTGACAACCATAATCGAAAAGTAATCATGGCTGATACAGATTCAACAGTGCAATTTAGAATAGATTCGATTGATGTCCCGCACTACTCATGTTCTGAACTCGACGTGGGTGAAATTTCTCAGGGAGACATCCTGATACAATTCGGATGGGCAGTATCTATCCAAGAAGAAGAACGTAAGATCATGTGTGCTGGCACGGTAAGAGGTTTTTTTGACCCCAGCAATCCAATACACATTTTCGATCTTACGGCAAGATGTTTTTTTGAGGTACAATCGTTTGATAAATTTGAACGAGATGGAGATACTATAAAGATCCCCAATATATTCTTAGAGAATCTCTTGAGTATAAATTACTCCACAATGCGCGGCATGCTCTTTGAAAGGCTAGCGAGTACTATATATAAAAGACTAGTTCTACCACCTGCTGATCCACATGAGTTGCTTGAATCGGGATTGCACAAGAATGATCAGTGAAATTTATTTAATTTCAGATTAGAAATAAGGTGTAGATCTAGCAGCACAACGGCTTGACGCAGCAAGCACTACTCGGCAGTGTTCGTTACATTAAACTGCCTGGTGTAAGATTTTCACTACCCTCAATGCTCCACCTTCTTAAATTCCCTTGTTGCCATTAGCGCTATACTCATTAACATTTTGTACAAATTCTTGATGAATAGGGCGCAAATGCGAACTAAGGTGTACAGCCTCCAACTGACATGAGTCTATAAGCACCTTCACTTTTCTCTGCCCTGAATTTACCGTAACGCCCCCTCCCCCGTTCCCCGTGTAAGCTCCTGTCTCTCATGGTGGCATGGTTCGATTCCATCAATCGGTAATAACAATACATCCCCGATCAGGCAATGACAACGATCCGCAGACGGTTCCCATCTCTTCTGACGATTCTTCTGGCTTTGTCGGTCACCGGCGCCAGCGCGCAGCACTGGAAGCTTGCCGACGACCTGAGCGTCCGCAGGCTCGCCGACGGCATCTGGCTACATACCTCGACGCTGATGATCGGCCAGGAGCTTGTGCCCGCCAACGGGCTGCTCGTGACCGCCGGGGATGGACTCCTCCTGATCGACACGCCATTTACCGACGAACAGACCGAGCGGCTGCTCGGCTGGGCGAACAAGCAGTTGAAAAGAAAGGTGGTGGAAGCGATCGTCACCCACTCGCACAACGACAGGCTGGGGGGCATCGGCGCGCTGCTGAAGCATGGGATCGTCGCACGCTCCACGCCGATGACCTACGCACTGGTCGATACGACCAAATACCAGCGGCCGACCCCGTCGCTGGGGAACGATACGGTCCTGACGGTGGGAGGCACGCGGGTCGAGGTCTTCTATCCCGGCGCCGGCCATACCCGCGACAACATCGTGGTCTGGCTTCCGGCGCAGCGGGTGCTCTTCGGGGGATGCCTCGTCAAGGCCGACAGCGCGGAGTCGCTCGGCTACATCGCCGAGGCCGATCTGGCGAGCTGGCCCGGAGCGATCGGGCGGGTGATCGAGCGCTATCCCCGGGCGCGGCTTGTGGTGCCGGGTCACGGCGCCGTCGGCGGACAGCGCCTTCTGCGCCACACCCTGGAGCTGCTTCGCGCAACACCGGGGTCATGATCCCGGAGAGTGACCGCCGCACCGGGGCTACGACGCTACGACGGCTACAGCCGCAGCCCCACCATGATCCGGAGCGCCGCGTCGATGCGGCGGCGGTCGGAGTAGAAGAGGCTGGTGAACTCGGAGGTTGCCGCGTCGATCGCCAGCCAGCGGAAGGGACGGACCCCCACCCCGAGCGCCAGCGCCGAGCCCACGCGGCCGCCGAGCTGCAGACCGCTGCGGATGCTCACCACATCGGTCGGCCGCCATTCGGCCCCGATCGAGAAGCGGGGATCGCGCTCGCCGCCGATGGCATCGTTCAGATCGAACGCCCCCTCGACGCTCGCCAGCAGATCCCCCGGAACATCCGGCAGAAACGCCGTCAGATCCCCCGCCAGCCCCACCCGCAGCAGCGCCGGAAGCTGCGTGCGGAAGCTGCCGATCGTATCGAGCTTCGTCTGGTAGCGATAGATCACATCGTTGGAGATCCCGCCAAGCTCGTCGGTGAGGGTATCGAGGATCTCGGGATAGCTCCGCAGCAGGTTCTTCCCGCTCCACTGGAGCGATCCGATCCCCTCGATCGACAGGCCGAACAGAAGCGCGTCGCGGGCGCCGGCGTCATCGAGCGTAACCTGCTCGGCCTCGAGCGGGCTTCCGGTGATCTCGACGTCTGCCTTTCGCAGCGAGCGGAAGATCACCATCGACATCCCGAAGCCCCCCTCCCATCCGCTTCCGGCGGCATCCCGGCCCGAAAAGATCGCCGATTTCAGAACCGCATCGGCGGGGGTGAAGTTCGAATCAATAGGCTCGGAAGTGCGGAACGTATAGTGGCCGCGCACCTCGATGCTCCGGTAGTTCTGGCCGCTGACCGGTGAAAGAACGCGCGTGCTGGCCTGGCTGGTGGGATCGACGTCGAAGTGGACGATCCCCTCGACATAGCCGAGACTCATACCGATTCCGAACGCCGGAAACCAGGAGGATTGCCTGGGGTCGACATCCGGGCGCTCCCACGCGCTTGCCAGCGCCGCGCTCAGGCTGCGCGTCCACTCGCCGCCGATCTCCGGGTTGGTGAACGTCTGGTCGCGGCCGAACACATCGCCCCCGCCGAGCACTTCCTTCCGGAAGTTTTCCGGAAAGCTCATCTGCGCCCTGACACGATGCGTATAATGTATCCCGAGCGCGCCGATGCGGGGAACCCGGAGCCGCAGGGCGAAGACATCGACAGCGGCATCGGCGGCAAGGCGCCCCTCCTCGATCAGATCGCCGATGCGCATACGGTCGGCGTCGGTGAACACGCCGCTATCCTTCGTGTCGAAGACGAAGTTGAGATCATCCGTATTCAGGTAGGTGGAGCCGGCCGAGGCGCCGAGCGGCAGGATGGAGAAATCGAGCTCGATGCGCTGCAGGCTGTCGTAGCGGCCGAGGGCGTCGAGGCCGAGCGCGCCGATATTGGAGCCGAGCGCCGAAAGCCCGCGCGCCGAGGCGACCGAGGCCTTCCCCATGCCGATCGCGACGGGATCGAGGCGCTGCTGCGCGATGGTCGCGGCATGAACAACCGGCAGAAGCAGAAGCGCCATGCCCAGGCAACGTCGCTGCCAGGCCGTGCCGCCACGGCGGTGCAGGCCGGGACGACTACGGCGTGAATCGGAGACGGTCATAGGAAGGGGAAAAAAGTATGTAAAACACCATATGGTGTTGTCACGAGAGTGAGGTTTGCGGATCTTTCATGCACTGCAGTGTATGGACCATACACCACGCACGGTTCAGGATCGCGATATAACAGAACTGGCCGGAGCGCACCAACCGCGATTCGCCATGGGACAATGTTCGAAAGCACTGGGGTATCCCAACTTATGAATTTCCGTTCACTCCTCTCTCTCCTTCTACTGGCTGTTACGACAGGATCACTGCGCGCTCAGCCGGGCGGAACGGCATCGGTGGCGGGGATCATCACCGAAAAAAACTCCGGCGAGCTCGTTACCGGAGCGACCGTCATCATCCAGCGCGACAGCACCGCAGCCCCGGAACAGTCCGGCGGGACGGCCCAGGAGAAAGTTCGCGGCGCGGTCTCCAACAAGTACGGGTTCTACTCGATCGCCAACGTCCCGGCCGGACGCTACAGGCTTCTGGTGCGGGGGGTGGGCTACACGACATTGTCGGCACCGGTGACGGTGGATGGAACGGGGGGATCGGTGAGGATGGATCTCCAGCTCGAGACGAAGGATATCAGGACGGACTCGGTCATGATCGAGGCCAGCCGCGACCCATCGCCGACCGGCACGATCAGCAGCGTCGAGCTCCGTCCGGAGTTCATCCAGCAACTGCCGGCGCTCGGCGGCGAGACCGACATCTTCCGCGCGCTGCAGCTTCTGCCGGGGGTCAAGTCGGTCAGTGAGATATCGAGCGGTCTGTATATCCGCGGAGGCTCGGCCGATCAGAACCTGACGCTCCTCGACGGGGTGATCGTCTACAATCCCTCCCATCTCGGCGGCTTCCTCAGCACGTTCAACTCCGACGCCGTGCGCGATATCAGGCTGATCAAGGGGGCGTTCCCGGCGGAGTACGGGGGGCGGCTCTCGAGCGTGCTCGATATGACGATGCGGGAGGGGACCAAGGAGAAGATCTCCGGGTCGGCGGGGATCTCGCTGATAAACTCTCGGCTGACCGTCGAGGGGCCGATCAACGACGACGCCACCTTCATGCTCTCCGGCCGGCGGATGTATCTGGATCTGATACTGATGGCCGCGACCAACCCCGACTCGATCCCCCGCTACTACTTCTATGATTTCAACGGGAAGGTGAACTACAAGATCTCGCCGAGCGACAGGCTGTTTCTGAGCGGGTACTTCGGCAACGATGTGTTCACCGGCCCGCCGGCCGAACAGAACGTGATCGATATCGGCTGGGGAAACGCCACGGCGAACCTGCGCTGGATGCATATCGTCTCGCCGGATCTGTTCACGAACTTCTCGGCGATCTATACCAACTACAACTTCTCCACCCTGTACGAGGATTACGACTACTACAGCAAGACCCTCGAGGGGGGATTCAAGTCGGTCTCCGGCATCAGGGATTTCATGCTCCGCGGCGAGGCGCAGTACTACCCGAGCGAGGACCATGTGGTCAAGGCGGGGATCGAGGCGACCGAGCACCGTTTCCGCGCCGACGCCAGCTTCGAGATAAGCGACTTCCCGAAGATCGACCGCACCCCGACGATCCTCCGCTCGCTCGACGCATCGCTCTATCTGCAGGACGAGTGGCGCATCACCCCCCTGCTCTCCAGCAATATCGGCGGCAGGCTCTATTACTTCGAGGGGGGGAACTACCTCCGCGTCGAGCCCCGGATCTCTCTTTCCTATGCACTCAGCGAGAAGACGAGCCTGAAGGCGGCGTTCTCGTCGGGGAACCAGTTCCTGCATCTTATATCGCGCAATGATATACCGCTCCCCACCGATGTCTGGTTCCCATCGACCGAGACGATCAGGCCGAGCGAATCGCTGCAGGGGGTGCTCGGCTTCGAGACCTATCTCGACGACAGAACCTATCTGTTCTCGATCGAGGGGTACTACAAGAAGATGCACAACCTTCTGGAGTACAAGGATACCGCATCGCTCTCGCTCGACGTCCCGCTGGCGACATCGTTCACCGCCGGCAGCGGCGAGGCATACGGCGTGGAGCTGTTTCTGAACAAGCGCGTCGGGGAGTTCACCGGATGGATCGGCTATACGCTCGCCTGGACCACGCGCACCTTCCCGGAGCTCAACAGCGGGCGCCCGTTCTACCCGCGCTACGATCGCCGCCACGATATCTCGGTGGTGCTCACCTATCGGATCGGAGAGTCGTGGGAGTTCGGTGCGTCGTGGGTGTACGGCACCGGACAGGCCTATACGATGGCGACCGGGCAATACCAGTTCACCCCGATCTACCGCGATATGGACGATCCGTTCGGCTCGGGCGACCAGCGATCCGATTATTCGGAGCGCAACGGCTACCGGCTTCCGCCGTTCCATAAGCTCGATCTGAACTTCACCCACTCCTACAGCTGGTTCGGCCTGCCATGGCAGGTATCGATCAACATCTACAACGCCTACAACCGGCAGAACACGTTCGCGCAGTTCGTCGACCAGGAGTATCAGGGGTCCGATCCTATCACCGGCCAGAGCACCTACAAGACGGTGCTGCGCCGGATCTCCCTGTTCCCCTTCATCCCGACCTTCGGGCTGAGCTTCAAATTCTGATCATCAACCGGACGGGATATTCATCATGGCTCTTCAGAGACGAACATCATATATCCGCGGCATCGTCGCCCTGCTCTGCGTCGCGGCCCTGGCCCTGACCATGCTCTCCGGCTGCGAACAGGTGGTCGATGCCGACGATATACCCTACGTGGAGCGGATCGTGGTGCGGGGGAAGCTGAGGGTCGGCCAGGAGATCACCAACATCATGATCACCAGGACGCTCCCGCTGAACGAGAGCTTCACGGCGGAGAAGGCGGCATTGACCGATGCGGTCGCCACCATCACCACCACGGGGGGCCTGGGCTTCTACCCCGACAGTACCTATACGCTTGTATACAGAGGGAACGGCATGTTCGACGTGCCGGGCCTGGTCGTAGTATCAGGGATCACCTATACGCTGAACGTGGCATGGAGAGGAAAGAGTGTCCATGCCAGCACCACCGCGCCGATGATGTTGGAAGAGGATATTTATAAGGTGACGATAGAGAAGTTCCGTGATATCGGCTGGAACGGCCTCTTCGAGGTCATCGTCCCGACGGTGACGTTCGCGACACATGGCAACCCGGTCTATCTTATGACGTTCGATCTTCTCTACGGAGGAAGCACCAACGAGCCGCAGTATCCCATGCCGATCAGAAGCGACCAGCGGATCGTCAGAACCAGCGACACGGCGGCCGATGGCCTGATCCATCTGCGCGGATCGGCCGACAACCAGTATTACGGACGAGAGGATGTGCCGGTCACCGGGCTGAGCATGAAGCTCTACAGTTTCGATTATCCGTTCTATGAATATTATGAGACCGAGCGCCAGGGGGATTTCGATATCAACAGCGATATATTCGGTTCCAGCGGCGGGCAGACCAAGTGGAACGTCGAGGGGGATGGGTTCGGCATGTTTATCGCCGAGTCCGTTGTACAGAAGGTCGTCCCGGTAGTGTGAGAAGCGGCGGAGGTAACGAAACGCGCCGTGAAGAGTGATCACTCCCGGACGGATATCCAAACCATTAACCGGAGCATCGCCAGATGATCAAACCAGCCCTGTTCCTCCTGTTGCCCGCCCTGGTTATCGGCTGCGGAGCCGATCGGGAGTATGCGCCGCAGCAGGCGAAAGATGGAGGAGTCACCCAGAGCGCTCCCCCTCCCGCTCCTCCCCCCCCGCCGCCATCTCCCAACGGCTCCCCCTCCTCGGGGGGCGGATCGCTCCCATCCCCAGTTCCGACCCCGGATCCGACCGAGCGGCAGATCATCCGCAGCGGCGAGATATCACTGCGCATCGCATCGCTCGACAGTGCCGAGCGCGCCGTGACGACCATCGCCACGGCAAACAACGGCTATCTCTCCAACAGCTCGCGCGAGCGCTCCACCGGCAACGCGATGATCGGCACGGCCCAGCTGCGGATTCCCGCCGACAAGTTCCAAAGCGTTCTGGGAGCCGTGCGGAGGCTTGGCGAGGTCGAGTCGGAGAGGATATCGGCGAACGATGTGACCGAGGAATATGTGGATATCAACGCGCGACTGAAGACCCAGCAGGAGCTGGAGGCGCGCATTCTGAACCTCCTGAACGAGCGGAGCGGGAAGCTCTCCGATATCATCGAGATCGAGGGGAAGCTCGCGGATGTACGGAGAGAGATCGAGGGGATTCAGGGGCGGCTCCGCTATCTGCAGGGGCAGATCAGTTACTCGACGCTGACGGTGACGATGGTGGAGCCGGGGGCGGTTGGGACAAGCCAGACGGAGACGTTCACCGGACGGATCGGCAGGGCGTTCAGCCAGGGGGTTGATGGTCTTGTCGTGGTGCTGGGAGGGCTGATCACCTTCATCATAGCGATGCTGCCGCTTGCGGCGCTTGTGGTGGTCGCCTATCTGCTGATCAGGCCTCTGTGGCGCCGCCGCGCGCTCAACAGGGCGGCGGCAAAGAATGCGGCGCAGCCGACGACGACGCCCGCCGAGCCCACGAAGAACGTATAACCCGGTGAACGTATAGCCCGGTATCGGGTCGGGGGAGGCACCATGGTGCTTCCCCCGATCATCTGCTCTCTCAGTAGAGATAGAGCGCAGCCGCAGCGCGGAAGGCGAAGTCGATCCGCTTGCCGTTGAACAGGCCGTTGATCTCGCTGCTGCCAACATCGACGTTCAGCCAGTCGAGCGGCCGTATCCCCGCGCCGATCCCCACCCCGAAGCCGCTTATCCCCCCGCCGGTAAGACCTCCCCGCACCGCGAGCCAGTCGCTGGCGGACCAGTCGATACCGACCGACAGCCGGGGATCGACCGAGTTGCCCGGCACATCGTTCAGAGGAACCTCCCCCTCGATATCGAGCATCAGTGGGCGGCGCCGTCCCGGATATTCCGTCAGCGCGAACAGATTGGCGGAGAGCCCGACACGGAGCACGGCCGGGAGCGACGTCGAGAAGCTCCCGATCGGACGGAGCGTCCCCTGATAGCTCTGGAACCGTTCATCGGAGATCGTTCCGTTCGAGAGCGTATCGCGCACCCCGGTCTGCGAGCGCTCATAAGTCCGGTTGTTCCAGGTGATCGAGCCGAGGTTCTGCACGGCGATCCCGTAGTACACAACGTTGGGATTCAGATCCCCCATCTCGCCCAGGTTCAGAGGATCGCTCCCCTCGCGGTTGCGACGGGAGCCCTGCCTGTAGAGTACACCGCTGATCCCGATATCGCCGCCGAAGCCTATCCCTGCCCCCCCCGGAAACAGGCCGGCCTCGAACTGCCCCACCGCGTTGGCCGGGTCGAACCCGTCGGGCTCGGCCGAGCGGACGGTATAGCCCCCCTGGATCACATAGCCGCGCGTTCCGTTGATGGTCCGCTGATCCACCGTCAGGATGCTGTTCTCCCCCAGTTCGAAGTGGGCGATCCCCCGCATCAGCTTGGCGGTGACCCCGATCCCGACGCTCGGGAACCACCGCTGGTACTCATTGTCGACGGTGAAATTTTTGGCGTAGGAGAACCCGAGCTCGGTGGTCCACGACCCGCCGATCCCCCGGTTGATGAACCGGTAGCGCTCGGCCAGAAGCTCTCCCTTGACGAGCACCGTGTTGAAATCCTCGGGGAAGTTCAGGCGGGCGAAGATGCGATGGCCGTAGTGGAGGGCGAACGTTCCGGACGATTGGGTGCGATAGCGCGCAACGAACAGATCGTTGCCGGCATTGAGGAACAGCTTCTCATCCTGCAGAAGCTCCCCCAGACGAGCGCGATCGGAATCGGCGGGCCATCCGCTGGAGCGGCCGAAGATCTGCTCGAAGTCCGATGAGGAGAGATAGGTGGAGCCGATGGTGCCGCCGACGTTGTAGATCGAGAAGCTGAAATTCCGGTTCTCGTTGTCTCCGTAGTAGAGCGGCTCCTGGTCGAGCGCGCCGGGGTTCGACGCGACGGCGCCGAGTCCGCGGGCGCTGGCAACCGAGGCGCGGGCCTTCCCCATCGCGACCGGATCGAGCCGGTCCTGCGCATCGGCGCGCGGGGAGATGATCGAAACGAGGAGGAACAGAAGAAGAGAACTACGCGATGCAATCGTCACGTTCATCAGGTTCATGTGGCACTTCCGCTACGTGTGCTGATAGTATGAGCGCCCCTACTATGCGCAAGGGCGGTACACCGACCGCCCTTACAGACCTTTCCGCGGGGAAAAGTGTGACACTACGACCGGCAGCGCCTCAGTCAACCTCGACGAGCGTCGTGTACTTCGGCGAACGCTTCGACATGCCGATGATCTTTGCGAACAGGTTGTTTGCCTCCTCATCATCAAGATCGTCGAACGCCTCGTAGGCAGCCATGTCGTTGAACGTGAACATTTCGGTGAAGGAGTCCTCTTCCTTCCCCTGATTCTGGTAGACGCTATAGCTGATATCGGAGTTCTGCTCGAATCGATTGCGCAGGAGATTCGTCGTCGACAGATATTCTTCGCGCTTTCCAGATTCAAGCTCGACGTTCACCAATAGAATGACTTTGGACATAGAAGGATTTTCGAAATGCTTGAAGAACTGAGATCGTACTCTCAAGAAGATCGGCAAAGCTACGGAAGAAAGATGAATGTTATAACGAGAAGTTGCATCATCTTGTCGATATTCTCGGGGATTTCACGGTCCGGCTTCCCCCCCGTGCGACGCTCCCTCCTAGCTTCCGGTCTTCATCGCGATACCCTGCATCTGGTGCTCCACCATGATGCAGATATCGGTCACCACATCGAGCCCCGCCGCCTCGGCGCGACGCTCGGCCTCGGGGTCGGTGATATCGAGCTGCAGCCAGATCGCCTTGGCGCCGGCTGCGATCGCGTCATCGACGATGCCCGGCACATGACGCGAGCTGCGGAAGACGTTGACGATATCGACCTTCTCCGGGATGCTTTTGACATCGGAATAGGCCTTCTCCCCGATCGCCTCGCTCACCAGCGGGTTGACCGGATAGACCTTGTAGCCAACCTGCTGCAGGTAACGGGCGATGCGATGGCTGACGCGGCCGGGATTGTCGGAGCATCCCACCACGGCGATCACCCTGGCGTTGTTGAGAATCTCTTTCGTTGAATGCATGGGGCCGAGAAGTTTGATTGGGGCATAGGACCCAGGCCATAGCACAGGCCGGGCGCACCCGGAAAGGTTATCAGGAACGCCCGGAACTCAGCGGGATCATTCAACGATCACGATCTTCGCCCAGGCATCATCTCCTGCCGAACGAAGCCGCAAGAAGTATGCCCCGGAGGAGAGCGTCCCCGGAAGACGCACCGGCACCCGCGTCACCCGCGCACCGCTCCCCCGCAGATCGAAGCTCCCCACCAGACGGCCATCGGAGGAGACAAGCTCGGCGCGCGCCCCCTCGGCCGGAAGGTCGCGGACGTCGATCTCCAGAACCCCGCCGCGCGCCGCCGCGACCGGCTGCGGACGGATCGTGAGGATCGCAAGGCCCCGCAGACGGGCCTGCATCTCGCCGGAGATCAGCACGCGCTCGCAGACGCCGTTGATATAGGTGAGGGTATCGGCTGCAAGCCGGAAAAACGGCGGCGGCAGCGTCAGCACCGACGCGCTCTGATCCCCCGGCGCCGTGACCGTCACCCGGCTCTCCAGATTATCGTTGACCGTCAGGCTGGCCGGATCGGCCGACAGGGCGAGCCGCTGGATCAGGTTCCCCCCGTGCGTCATGAAGACGAGCAGCCCCAGCGTATCCCCGGGGCTGTATCCCCCGGCGCTCCTGGTCGGCGCGCAGCGGACCGGGAGGACGCCCCCTCCCCCCGGCGAGACGATCAGCGATGCCCCCCGGTCCTCCCCCCTCCTGTACGATGCGTCGCCGCCATAGACGACATCGAAGGCGATCGACCTGACGAGCGCCGCCGGAAGGCTGTCGCGCAGGACGATGGCCGCGGCGAGCTGCTGATCCTGCTCGACCACCATCGGCAGCGCTATATGGACATCGACCACCGGCAGCATAAACGGAACCCGCACCGTGTGGACCGACTGCGCCTGTGCCGACGGATCGTTCTCCCCCACCAGATCGCGGATCACGAAGGTGCCGGAGATGGGGCGCTCGGGATCGTCCACCATATACCGGGCGGTCGCGCCACCGGCTCCCGCAAGCCCTCCCAGCGACAACTGGCCGGAGATATTCACCGGGTCCTCCAGCTCGATCGAGCCGAGCCCGCGATCATAGAGCCGCGCATCGCTCACGCTGATCGCCAGCATCGACCGGTCGAGATCGATGCCGCCGGCCAGAAGCGGGCTGTGTAGATCCTGGGGTATACTGTAGTAGTAGCACGACTCGCTGCGGTTGCCGAACAGATCGACCGCGGCGATGCAGATGGTATCCCCCAGCGCATCGGCCAGCGTATCGAGCACCTCGATCTCGAACGTGGTGGAAGCGGCGCCGACCGAGAAGGAGATGGGCGCGCCCGGCAGCAACCGGATGTTCGCGCTGCGGGGGGATGCCTCGATCGTCATCAGCCCGCGGTCATACTTGTAGAGGTCGGTGCCGACCAGATGAATATCGTCGACCGTCACCACGACGTGCGCGCCGTTCCGGCCGGGGACCGGCGCGAAGGCAATGTTCGGGGACATCGTATCGGGCACCGGATCGTACAGCAGCGTGACGGTATCGGCATGCCCTTCCGGCAGCTCCGCGTAGCGCATGTCGCGGATCTCCAGAACGATCCGGGCCGACGTCCCGTCGTCGACCACCGCAACGGTAAAGTTCGCCGCGTCATCCCCCGGCGCGATCGCCGGGATCTGGGGGAGCATGTTGGTCGCCGAGAGCACCACGATCCCTTCGAGCCCCCAGTCCCATGCCCGGACATCGGAGGAATGAATGCTCCAGCTCTTGGCCGGCTGGTTGGGATCGGGGTTCGATGCCCCGGTCACCACCGACACCGGCGCCCGTGTATCGGGCATCGGACAGTAGCTGAATTCGATCGTATCGGCGTTCCCCGCCTGGTCGGCCACGCGCACCCGCGCGGCGGCCGGGAGCGTGGAATCGACGACCTCGATCCGGAAGCTGGCGCGGGGATCGAACGGGGCGATCGGGGCATCCCCCCTGTCGGGGTTGACCCGCAGCGGACCGAAGTTCGTCGGCACGCCGATATAGGCGATCTCTCCGAAGCCCAGATCCCCGGCCGTCGGAGTCTGGTTGATGCTGTCGCGGAGGTAGACCGTGAAGCTGCGGCTGTTGCAGGGAAGGCCATCCGTGACGGCGCTGTCCACCCGGAGAATCTCCGGCCGGAACGGATCGGGACGGGGATTATAGATCACCGTGTCGCGCGAGATATTCCCACGGCAGTCGCGCGCCCAGAAGACAACGCGCCCCGGACGGTTGGTATCGACAACCGTCAGCGTCAGCGCGACGTCGGTGCTCACATCGCAGCGCGTGAACCGGCTGGGGGCAATCACCGCAGTGAAGTTGGTGCTGGCGGCAACGGCGATCGAGTCGAGCCCCGTATCGAACGCATAGGTGGGGCGCCGGTCGCGGATCGCGTAGGTCCAGGTCGGATTCGGCCTCCGCACGGGCCCGGAGGATATCAGCAGCGGCGGCATCGTATCGGTGACCGGCGGGCGGTACGCACGGATAGTGATGACCGGCTCGCATGGCAGCTTGAAATTCCTCGGGGCGTTGTTGAGCAGATACTGGAACCGGAACTGCATCGGGATGTTCAGCAGCGTATCCTTGGTGCCGGGGGCCAGATCGATCAGCCATCGCAGGAGCTTGGTCTCCGACGGCCGGAGCGAGGTCGACTGCGCGACCGGGGTCGACGGGTTCACCCGCAGGCGCCCGAGCCCCGCCGGTCCGCCGATCGGATCGACCAGGGTGACGGTCAGGTTGCTGGCGGTCTGTTTTCCGGTGTTGGTCACCCAGGCCTCCACCGCGAACTGCGTCGGGGTATAGGCGCCATCCTTCACCTTCTGCTCGATCACCCTGGGGCAGCGGATATCCATAAAGAGCGCCGAGTCGCGGCAGTGGAACATATCGTTCCCCGATGTATTGTTGGTGCCGAACGCCGTGCGCACCGTGCCGTTGCCGATAAGGCCATCCCACCGCAGCACGGTGGCGCAATCCTCGAAGATGCGCAGCTCGGCATCCCCCTTCACAACATCCCACGACAGATACCGGAACACGTTGAGCCAGTCGCCGATCGCGAAAAGGTTCGGGGGCGTCAGCGGCGTTCCGTTGTGCGATGTACCCTTCAGCCGATGGATCGGCAGCAGCGTGTTGACGGTGGCAAGGGGCTCCTGATAGAGGAAGTTTCCGGCGTGGTAGAAATCCGGGAGCGTATCGGCCGGCGCGGTGTAGAGCCTGCCGTGTCCGTTGACCTCGAAGTAGCCCCGGTTGGTCAGCACCGAGGTGTTATCCCGCCACCCGCCGATGTTGCTGGCCTGGCCGTTGTAGGTGTCGAGCATCAGAAAGATCCCAAGCTCCGATGGCGGACCGAACGGAGCGACGCTGTAGCTGAACTCGAGCAGCATATCGGCGCCGTTATCGTACCCCGAGGTCGGGCGCTCCGGGATCAGCCGCATGGTGATCGAATAGCCGTGGAAGTTCTTCCATCCCACCGCGATCGTATCGGCCGAGGTATAGATGCTGTCGTAGGCGATATACTGCACCGCCTCGGTCCCGGCCACCCCGCCGATCTTCGGACGCCCCACGGTCCGGCCGCCGCTGGCGGCGTTGGTGAAATACGAGGTCACCCCCTCGGATACCACCCGGAAGACGACGTTCGAATTGATCTGATAGAGGAAGTCGATCGGGCGCACCGTGCCGTAGATCGGGCCGGCCGATATATAGAATCGTCCGCCGCCGGCATTGTCGGGACTGCGATCGGTAATCACCCCTGCCGTCACATAGTCGTTCCCGACGAACGTCCGGTCGCTCTGGGCATGGGCGATCCCCCCGGCGATGAGGATCAGGAGCAGCGGAAGCAGCAGGCCAGCAGTACGGAGACGCCGAAGACATGGGGCAGCGTGGTATCGTGGATGCATAGCGAGGGAAGGTAGATCGTGAAGTCAGTGCAACATCGACGGCAAGATCCCGGCTCGCTTCAGCAGTTCCATGGTGGGAAGCCATGCGGAACGATCGTCGTTCCGAAGCACGATCTTGGTCGATACAGTGGGATGAGGCGCGGCCGGCCATCGCTGCGGATGGCCTCGGGAGGACTCCGCGCCGGCATGGGGGGCCGGCATCGGCCGGCGCGCCCATGTGGTACGAGATGATCGAAACGGATATCGCCGGATGGCGCGAGCTATCGGAGCTCGTAGCGGGCGCCGAGCGTGAACTGGATGGTGTTGAGCTTCAGATCGGGATTGCTCAGCACGGGGATGAACGGGATGGTATAGGTGATGCGGGGGGCAAGGCGGAGCTTCTGGCTCAGATTGACCTCCACACCGATATAGGCGGCGGCATCCACCGTGAACCCAGCGGCATCGCTTCTATCCTCCGGCTCGAATACCTTCGAGTAGGGATCGGCCGATTCGTCCTGCGGGTAATACACCTCCGACAGACCGAGGTCGGGAATCTCGACCGATTTCGAGAGGATGTTCTTGGTGTACTGGACGCTTGCCCCGGTCAGCAGTCCGGCGTTGAGGCCGGCACCGAGAAAGATCCCCTTGACCACGAAGAACCTCAGCGAGGGCTGCAGGAAGATGTAGTTGAAGCTGGCGTCGGCAACGTTCTCGAAATCCACGTTCACCCGGGCCGAGCCCTTGCTCGTCTGCAGCACGATATTCTCCCGCGAGTTGAAGCTGCTGCCGATATTTCTCCCCTGATAGCCCAGCAGCCCCTCGAAGCGGAACACATCCGACAAAGGATAATCGTAGGCGGCGGCGATAAGGAAATTGATCTTCGCCCCCTTCTCGAAGAGCGCGTCGCAGGGTCCGGCAGTATATTGGCCGCTCTGCCACACCGACGACAGCCCTATCTCACCGCCGATCCGCTGATACTGTGTCGGGTAGAAATCTATCGGGTTGCTGCTTTGCGCCAGCAGCGGGTCACTGCCACCAACCAGCGTGGCCGCGCAGGCGGCAACCACGAGAACAGCGTGCTTAAACGTCATAGTATCCATCCTGAAGGAAACATGGGATCGAAACCTACCAATCACTGCTCCACGGCGCCGGTGGGGATGCCTCGCCGGGAACCAGGGTTCACCCCTATATAGTAGCGATAGTAGCAAGAAAGTTACAGATAATCCCTTGCAAAATGCGTGACCCGGGATGATTATTCTTCCCGACAGCGTGGTTCGCTCATGACGTTTCAACAACGCGTTTACAGTTATTGACGCACTATCGGATAAAGATGTCACAGATCGATGGACCAGACACACCGCAGGCGCCCGGCGACCAGAGGGCTCCGCTTTTCCAGGGCGCACGCGGCCTCGCCGTGAAGATCCTCACACGCATCGAGCAGAGCGACGCATATCTCGATAAACTGCTCGATCACGAGCTCAACAGCCGTGAGCTCAACGATATGGATCGCAGGCTGCTGACCGAGCTTGCCACCGGCGTGCTCCGCTGGCAGGCACGGCTCGACTGGGTGCTGACGGGATTCTATCACGGCGAGTTCATCAAGTGCATCCCGGTGGTCCGCAACGCGCTCCGCGTGGCGCTCTACCAGATCCTGTTTCTCGACCGTATCCCCCACTCCGCCGCCGTCAACGAGTCGGTCGAGATCGTCAAGCGGCTGAAGGGGGAGCGCTCGGCAAGCGTCGTCAACGGCGTGCTGCGCAGCGTCATCCGGCGGCTCGACGCGATCACCTACCCGGAGGCACAGGGGGATGACGCGCGCTATCTCTCGATCATGCTCTCCCATCCGCAGTGGATGGTCCGCCGGTGGATCGCCCGCTACGGTGCCGAGGAGACCGAGCAGCTGATGCACGCCAACAATATGCGCCCCCACCTCTCCCTCCGGGTCAACCCGGCGCGCGCCTCCGTCGATGAGGTGATCGAGTATCTGGTGGGACGCGGGCTGAAGCCGGCCGCCTCGGATTATCTCGAGTCGATGGTCACCGTGGATGGGTTGTCGAGCATCGGCGAGGACAAGCTCTTTCGCGACGGCGCCTACTCGATCCAGGACGAAGGGGCGGCCCTTGCCGCGCGGCTGGCCGATGTCCGTCCCGGAATGCGGGTGATCGATCTCTGCGCTGCCCCCGGCGGCAAGAGCACGGCGATGGCCGAGAGGATGGATGGCATGGGCGAGGTGATCGCCGTCGATAAATATGAATCGAAGCTCCGGCTGATCGCCTCGGCATCCACGCGGCTCGGCCTCGATGAGGTGATCAGGCCAACCCAGGGGGACGCCCGCACCATCGAGATGGAGCCGGCCGATGTGGTGGTGGTTGACGCCCCATGCTCGGGACTCGGCGTGCTCTGCAAGAAGCCCGATATCAAATGGAAGCGGACGCCGAACGATATCGAGGGGATGACCAGGCTCCAGCATGAGATCCTCGACAACGGGGCGCGCCTGGTGAAGCCGGGCGGCCATCTCATCTATTCCACCTGCACGATCGAGCCGGCCGAGAACCAGGAGATCGTGGAGCGATTTCTGGCCGAGCACCCGGAGTTCGAGCTTGTCCCGGCGTCGGAGGTGCTCCCGGCGAGCGTCGTCGAGGATGGATATCTGCAGACATATCCCCATCGTCATCATATCGACGGCACGTTCGGCGCCCGCCTGCGCCGCAGGCTCTGATGCCGCGCGCGTAGCCTCCCCGTCTCCGCCCGATCCTGTCGGCAGTCTCGCAGCGTGCCAGAATGCTGGGCCGGAATTGAACTCCGGCCCAGCCTCTCGGTGCTCGACGATCACACTGAGACACTACCATCCTGTCCGCCGGGCCGTATCGCACCATCCCCCAATATGAATTCATCATCCCGCCGTTATCCGACCGATCGGTCCATTTCCCCGGCGTCATCAAATCCCCGACAGTGCTATCTTCCCGGCCCGAGGCGCCGATGAGTTCAGGGACGACATCCGGCGAGCCCATCCAGAAAACCGAAGAGTGATGAACCAGTTCCATCGCGATATCCTCGATACGGCCGTGGAGGCGGCGGTCGAAGCGGGCAGGCTCACGCTGCAGTACTTCCAGAGCTCGTCGTTCGAGGTCGAGCTCAAGGCCGACGCATCGCCGGTGACGGTCGCCGACAGACGCGCCGAGGAGAGGATCATCGAGATCATCGGCCGCCGCTTCCCCGACCATGCGATCCTCGGCGAGGAGCATGGAAACCGCCAGGGAACCGCCCCGGTCACCTGGATCATCGATCCGATCGACGGCACCAAGTCGTTCATCTGCGGCGTTCCCCTCTATGGTGTGATGATCGGCGTGGAGATCGAGGGGTCCGCCGATGTGGGGGTGGTCCACTTCCCGGCCCTCGGCGAAATATATTATGCGGCGCGGGGAGCCGGAAGCTACTGGAACGGACGGCGGATAAGGGTCTCCCGGACAGCACAGCTTGCCGACGCCGTGCTGCTGGCGACCGAATCGCGGCGTCTGGACCCCGGCACCGAAAAGGGGGCGGCGCATCGCGCGCTGGTCGAGGCGACGCGGCTGTACAGGACATGGGGAGATTGCTACGGCCATATGCTGGTCGCCTCCGGGCGTGCTGATATCATGCTCGATCCCGCGATGAGCATCTGGGACTGCGCCCCCCTCCAGGTGATCATCGAGGAGGCGGGGGGCATCTTCACCGACTGGTCGGGAGCGCCGACCATCCATGGCGGAAGCGCCATCTCGACCAACGCCGACCTCCGCGCGGATGTCATGGAGATCATCCGCGCATCCTCGCCGGCCACGACACCGTGACCGGGAGACTTCACCAACCTTCGATCGTTATGCTGATTCGCGAAGCAGATCTTTCCGATGCCCGGGCCATTGCCGAGGTCCATGTCGACAGCTGGCGCACGACCTACAGCGGCATGCTCCCCGATACGTTTCTCAGCTCCCTCCGCTACGATGTCAGCGAAGAGCGCAATCGTGCGGCCCTTGCCCCCGGCGACCGGGAGCTCTGGACCTATGTGGCGGTCGATGATCTGGGGAGCGTGGTAGGGTTTGCCCGCGGAGGACGCGAGCGCAGCGGCCATCCCGATTTCAGCGGAGAGATCTACGCGATCTATCTGCGCCGGAGCGCCCAGCGCAGCGGAGCCGGACGCGCGCTGCTGCTGGCCCTGGCGCGCACGCTGCTCGATCATGGGATGACCTCGATGCTGATCTGGGTGCTCCAGCAGAACCCGAGCCGGCATTTCTACGAGGCCTGCGGGGGGACCATCGCCGACCGCAAGCAGGAGCCCCTGGCGGGGCTGCTGGTCGATGAGATAGGCTATGGATGGGACGATCTGGCCGCCCTCGTGGAGTGCGGCGCCCGCGCGGAGTGCTACGGCGAGACGAAAAAGAAGGCAAGCCCCAGAAGCGCGTAGACGGCGATCAGAAGCACCCCCTCGAACCAGGTGGTCTCCCCATCCTGCGCGATCGAGTTGACCGCGAAGGCGACGCCGGCGATCGCTATCAGCTCCAGCGGATTGGCGAACACGAGGTTCATCGGGTGCCCCACCAGATAGGAGATCAGCACCAGCAGCGGCGCTGTCAGCAGCGCGACCTGGATGCTTGCCCCCACCGCGATGCTCATCACCAGATCCATCTTGTCCTTCCGCGCGAAGTAGATCGCCGAGAAATATTCGGCGGCATTGCCGACAAGCGGCAGCACGATCAGCCCCAGGAAGAACTCGGTGAGCCCGAGCGTGCTGGCGGTGCTCTCGAGCGCGCTGGAGACCATCTCCGCCTCGACGGCGACCGCGACCGTCGCCAGCACCAGTACCAGCAGCGACTTCTTCATCGACCACCCCTCGGACCCTCCCTCCCCGGCGGCCTCCTCATCGTGCCCGGCGAAGACATCGCTGTGGGTGATCAGCGTATAGATCAGATTGGCGATGTAGACCAGGATCAGCACGATCGCCACGCCGAGGCTCAGATCCTGATCGAGCGCGCCGGTGTTCGGCGCCGACATCCCGCGCTCGGTATAGTCGAAGAGCGCCGGCAGCAGCAGCGCTATCACCGAGATGATCAGCAGGCTCGCCAGCAGCCCCGCGCGCTCCCGCGGGAACGTCTGTTTGGTCCGGCCCCAGCTTCCGGCCACGATCGCCAGGCCGAGGCCGAGAAGGCTGTTGCCGACGATCGAGCCGGTGATGGTCGCCTTCACCACATGGGTATTGCCGGTGGTCAGCACAAAGACCGCAAGGATCAGCTCGGCGGCGTTGCCGAACGTCACGTTCAGCAGGCCGCCGATCGCGGAGCCGGCCCGCGCGGCGATATGCTCGGTCGATCGGCGCATCCATTCGGCGAGCGGAACGATCGCCAGCGCCGACACGAAGAAGATCCAGAGCGGAGGCGCGTTCAGGAACCTCAACAGCAGCGAGATCGGAATAAGCACCAGCAGATATGTGAAGAGCATGGGATTTCTCTGGTTCGATGAACGGATACGCGACACTGAACGACGGGCACGGGTCTACCGATAAAGCCACTTCTCCAGCCGCCGCTTCTCCTCGGCGCTCGGCAGCCATTTCTCCGCCAGCTCGAATCCGGCCCGCGCCGATGGCTCGAGCCGCGCCTGATAGAGCTTCCCCTCGCTCACCGCGATGATCCTGACGAACTCGTTCCGCGACGCCCCACGCATCAGCACCTCCCACTGGCGGGCGCTGGTCACGCGCGTTCCGTTGATCGCTATCAGCTCGTCGTCGGGGCCGATCCCCGCCGCCGCCGCCGGCGAATCGCGCCAGACGCGCGCGGCCTTCACCCCCGTCCTGGTATCCTCCACCTGCAGCCCGCTCCAGCGCTCCGGTCCGGGCGTCTGATAGGGAAGATCCGCCCCGAAGGTGCTTCCGGCCGGGGCCTCCTTCGGCCGCCACTCCAGCCCCACCGCCGCCATCGTCGTCTCGATCGGAAGCTCGTCGGTGGAATCGAGCCAGCCGCGCAGCAGTCCGCCGATCTCGACCCCGACCGCATCGCCGACGATCGTGATGAACTCCTCCTCGGTGAGCCCCTCGGCCGGATTGCTCCGGTAGCGCTCCATCAGCGCCCGCATGCCGTCGTCGAGCGAGCGCTCGCCGTTGGTGGCCGCGATGATATGCAGATCGAGCAGCATGAAGATCACCCCCCCCTTCAGGTAGTAGCTCGGGAAGCGGTTCGAGGAGTCGGCCGTCGGCATATAGAGCTTCACCCAGCTCAGATAGCTGCTATCCTTGATCGACATCGCGGCACGCCCCGGAACGTCGAGAAGGCGCGCAAGATGCTCCTCGCCGACCGCCTTCAGAAACTCGGCGCGGCTGTAGAACCCGCAGCGGTAGGCCGACAGGTCATCGTAGTAGCTGGTAACCCCCTCGGCAAGCCAGAGCATCCGCGTGTAGTTCTCGGTGTTGTAGTCGAACGGCCCCAGCTCGCGCGGCCTGATCCGCTTCACATTCCAGAGATGGAAATACTCGTGGCACAGCAGCGCCAGCAGCTTCACGACCTTCCCCTTGTCGGCGAAGATCTCGGCGTCGAACATATTGACCGACGACCGCGCATGCTCCAGCCCGCCGTACTGCCCCGGAAGGAGCTGGATGATAAACAGATAGCGGTCGTACGGAAGGCTGCCCCACATCGTCACGGCGTGATCGATGATCCGCTTGGTCTGCTCGGCCAGCCAGTCGGGATCGAAGTCCCCGATCCCGGTGATCGCCACCTCGTGCAGCGCGCCATGACGCTCATAGCTGCTCACGTAATGGTCGCCGATCTCGATCGGGGAATCGGCAAGGATATCGTAGTTGAGCGCTCCCCACACCCCCTCGCTCACCGGCGACAGCGGGGTCGATACCGTGCTCCAGGGATGCTCGATCCGCACATGGTGGATCTGGTTGGTTCCCCCCTCCAGATACATCATGCAGTTGGCGGGGTTGATGAACGCATGGCTGCGATTGACGTGGCTCTGCCGCACCGAACGCTCATGGCCGTAGTAGGTATAGGAGATCCGCACGGCCCCGCCGCCGGCATCCACGCGAAGACGATTCTTGGCGATCCACTCCATGGCGAGCGGCTCCCCCGTCGCAAGCCCTTCGGCGCGCAGGTCTCCCTGATAGGCGATGAAGTCGCGCACCTTGTACGATCCGGGAATCCAGTTCGGCATCGCCAGGATGATCTGGTCGGCATCGTTGTCGATCTCGATCGAGACGTCGACGATATGCTGGGCCGCGTTCGCGAAGGTGAGGGTATAGCGGATGGAGGCATGAGTGCCGGCAAGCTGCGCGTCGCGCTGTTCTATGGAGTAGGACATATCTCTGTAGATGCAATGAAAGTTCGATAAACGGCGGCGCAATAATAGAAAATTGACCGGGATGATGGCGCACACGGCATGGCTCCGCCATCGGCGCGCACACGAATCGGCGGCGACGATGGAATCGCCCGGATGACCAGACAAGCAGATATGGCGGTGAGGGAGCGGATACCCGAGGATGCCCTGCACGGACAAAAAAGCCGCGGCACGTGGCGACGCGCTGCGGCACAATCGAAGATGATGGAATGTATGACACGTGGCGCCGGTGACGACCGGAACACGATGGCGCGGCACGCTCAGCGGAACGACAGGCACGCCGCGATATAGGGGATCATCCCCGTCGCATTATCGTACATGCCATAGTTGGCCCCCGCCTCCAGCTCGACCGCGCACCACTGGTAGCCGAAACAGTATCCGCTGGCGACGCCCAGAAACGGTATCAGCTGCGGTCTGATGTCGAACCATGCGATGCCAGCGGCCCCCGCATGGCTCGCCACGTAGAAATTCCGCACCCGCATCTCCGGCCCGATCTTGACATACGGGACGAAATAATTCGTCCCAACTTCCATCCCCATCCCGAGCGTCGCCTCCGGCGATTCAGGCCGCATGCTGCTCGACCAGCGATAGTTGATATTGAGCGAGGGGAAGATGGCCTCGGCGGTGCTGAAGCCAAAGAGAGCGGCCCCCCCGCCGACGATCCTGAACCGTTTATCCCATCGGCCACGGCCGGCCGCCAGGGAATCCGAACCTGCAATGTCTGTCGAGTCGGTCCTGGCGGCGGAGCCATCAGGAGGATGCACGGCCCCCGACGCGGCCGAGGCGGCGGTCAGCACCAGCGACAAAAGAAGAGAGAGACGACGGCTTTTCATTGGCTATCCCATGATGTGATGGCAAGATGGTAGGGGATGAAAAGACGATAGGAAAAAGAGCACTGCGATGCAACCCATTAGCCCGGAGGAGGCTTCGGGAGGGCATCTACCGGAACACAACCCCCGCCGAGAGATAGGCCAGGGCTCCGAACCGGCGGAGATCGGGGATGCTGGCCCCTCCCTCCATATCGATCTCGACCCCCTGCATCATCACCTCATAATTGGCCGAGAGGCCGGCGAACGGGATGGCCGCGAGGGCCAGCGAACGATCTGCGGCGGTAGTGCCAAAGATGATGCCGGAGTCGGGATGATAGAGCCTGGGAGGATTCACCATCATCGTAAAGCCGACATGTCCGGCAACGCGGAGCCGTCCGGTGCGAAGCTCGGGGCCGACCTTCAGATAGGGAAACAGGAAGGAAGGGAACAGAGCGTTTGCTCCGACCTCTCCCACCGGAACGATGCTCGCCGAGGACGATGGCTTCCCCCGGAACCAACGATACCCGAAGTTCAGCAGCGGGAAATACTCGGTGGCCGCACCGAAGCCGGCCAGCGAAGCCGCACCGACGAAGACCCTCAGGTGGTGCTCCCTGCCGTCGATGGCGGCGGTGTCACCGGAAGTCGTATCGAGTGAATCGGACAGACGCGCAGCCATCGCGACGCAATGAGAATCGACCATCGCAAGAAGAGCGATCGCGGTCAGAAGAGATACGGGCCAGATCATCATCAACCTCCACACGTTGTATTGTTGTGTGCAGGACGGCCCTCCAGAGCTAATGTAACCGCGCGGTCGCTCGCATCGTCCGATCGCGTCGCCAGAGCACAGGATGCCCCACGCGGCGTACCGATGCGTTCAGCCCTGGCGGGCCGTTGACAGCTCGCAGAGTTCGGAGCCGGCATGGAGCTGGGCTCCATGCCATATCGCTCGAGCCGGTTCGATGGAAGTGGGACGGAGGGACTGAGTGAAGCTCCGGCCCGGCTACGGCAACATCGCTCAATGCATCATATGCTCTGGCCGGCGCTCTCCGGCGCCATCGCCTCGTAGGCCAGCGCGCAGTGCCAGGCCATCGCCACCATATCGCGGCGGAGGAAGGCCTGGGCCGCGCGGTGCATCCATCCATCCAGCTCCCCGACCGCTCCCCCCTGCCGCAGCTTCGCCGCCAGCGCGTCGACGATCCGCTCGGCGCTCCCGACGCGCAGCTCGATCTCCAGATCATCGGCAGGCGCCCCGTCGCTCTCCCTTCCGCGCCAGAACTCCCGGATGGCATCGATATCGGGACGCTCCTGCACGCCGGCGAGCTTCGCGAGATCGTTGCCGGTGAGCACCGGACTATGCCGCACCCGCTCCGGAAGAGCATCGAAGCCGATCCCGGCATGCGTCGGCTTGGCGAGGGTGAACACGCCGGACCCGCTGGCGCGGCAGTAGAGAGGCCCTCCCATCCGCGCCACCAGATCCAGACGCTCGGCATCGAGATACTTGCCGTCGAACGCCGACTCCTTGATATGGAACATCACCACCTCGCCGATCAGGATATTGGCCGAGCCGGGCTTCCCGCCGAAATCGATATGATGCAGCAGCCGGCACTCCATCACCATCGGCGACTCGGCGACGCCGAACGGCCTGATCTTCTGGCTGGGGAGCTTGGTGAACCCGGCCTTGACGAACTCGTCGACGCCGCTCGGATAGTCGCTCGAGGCAAGGCTCACCTGCTCGACCATCGCATACGAGACGACCGAGATGGTGAACTCCTCCATCGCCTTGATGTTCAGGAACGTATGCTTCGGCGTCCCATCGGTCCCCCGGTATGCCGGGGAGAACGCGACCACCGGGGGGTTGACGCCGAACGCGTTGAAGAAGGAGAACGGGGAGAGATTGGGGCGGCCTTCGGCATCGAGCGTGCCGACGAACGCGATCGGGCGGGGAGCGACGCCCCCGAGCAGATAACGGTGCGTTTCGGCGTGGGGAATCGTGTTCGGGTCGATATGGCGCATCGGGCTATGTCGGGTCTTGTTGAGAGATCATGTTGAAGGAGGCGAAAGTTACAACGAATCGATCGCTCGCGGGCATGATCGATGCCGGGGGCAGTGTCTCAGTGTGATCGCCGAGCACTGATACGCTGGGGCGGAGTTGAACTCCGGCCCACCATTCTGGCACACTGCGATACGACCATGCCGGGGCGCCCTTATTGCGGACACCAGTGCGACTCCGGACCACCATACGACGAACGCCCGCTCAGGTTCTCCATGAGCGGGCGTTATATATCGAGAACCGATAATCCTATCGGACAACAGAAACTCGAGAGCCGGGGACATGATTTGACGTCCCCCAACACCTTACCGTGCCCCGGCTCTCGATCCTGTTTTTTTACATTCTTCATCGGACCGGCGCCCCATGCGGCCGCATCCTCTACGCGTTGCCCGGCTCGAGCGTTACGCCGCACTCGGTGCAGAAGTACGCCACCGGGTGGAGCACCATCGCGCCGCACCTGCCGCATCGGCGCCGCAGCGAGAGCCCGCAGCAGGAACAGTACTTGTCGTTCCTGTATCCGGCGCTCCCGCAGCCACCGCAATAGATCAGCCCGGGTGGGACGTCGGATGATCCGGAACCGGTTTTCTCCCGCGCGATCATCCTCCTCTCTCTCCTGCGGTTATGCCCCCCATCGACCGGGGTGCTTCTGTGGACAACTCGTTGATCATGGTATAATGTACGCCGGGAGGGTTGCAGTTAGCGGGCGGGACGATTGCAGTTATCATCAAATATGATTGCAATTGCGAATACTCTGCGCAAATTTGCGCTGTGGCGGGGCCGCGCGATACTCAGGTTCGGATACGAGCCGATCCGAACATCCGTATCGGCCTGTTCAACGGAGCGCCCGGCATATGCGCCGCTGACATTTCTCCGGTTCGATCGTTATCCAATAGTACGCTTCGAGCGGCGATCGGTCTGCCCCGATCGAACGCCATAATCATTCGCGGGAAGCGGCGAAGGGCAATCGATCGTGCTTCCCCATACTCTCTCTCCTCTCCGTATGTCGATTCCCATGCATCCGCTGGTGGATTTCCTCAACCATGGAACGCTTCCGTTCACCGGACGAAGCTCCGAGGCGGACAGGATCGTCGAGTTCTGGCGGGCCGCGAGCGAGGCGCCCGGCCTTCAGGCGCTGCTTCTGCTCGGCGAAGTGGGGGTGGGAAAAAGCCGGCTGGTGGAGGAGCTGGGGGCACGGGTGGCACGGGCCGGCGGCGCGGTGTTGCATACGAAGCTCTACCCGGAATCGGCCACCTCGATCGTTCCGCTCGTCACGCGCTCGCTCTGGCGGTTCAACGCGGCGCACCCGCTGCTGAAGAGCGACCCGGAGGATAGCTTCACCTCGGTGCTCGGGTCGCTTCGCCGGCTGGTCCGCCTGCGCCACTCGATGCTGATCTTCGAGGATATCCATCTGCTGAGCGGAGGGGGCGTGGGGGATTTCGGGATGCTGCTCGATGCGCTGGCCGACGAGCATGTGGCGGTCCTCTGTCTTGGACGCCCGGTGGAGCTCGCCGCGCGCGGAGCGCTGGAGCGGCATCTGACGGCCGATATCACGCTGCATGGACTCTCCCCCGATGAGGTCGGCACCCTCTGGGGGGCGCTGTTCGGCTCCTCACCCGACCCCGTCCTTCGCGATATCCTTCATCGGGCCACGGCCGGCAACCCGCTGGCGATCCGCTCGGCGCTGCGGGGAGCGCTCAAATCGGGGGCGCTCACGCAGGATGGGAGCGGCATATGGCGTACCCCCCTTGCGCTCGATATCTTCGAGGAGACCCTGGAGCGGAATGTCGAGCTGCTGTCCGAAGGGATGGCATCGCATCTCGGGGAGCACGAGCGGCGCGCCGCCGAGAAGATCGCACGGCTCGGCGAGGTGTTCGCGTACGAATCGGCGCGGACCGTGGTCGGCGGCGATACATCGGTGCTCGATACGCTCACCTTTAAAGGGATCATCGCCGAGACCGGCAGCATGATTCCCTCCCTCTCGGAGACCACCAGCCGCCGCCCCCTGCTGGCGTTCACCCACACGCTCCTCCACCGGCGGCTGATACAGCATCCCACCGCCGATCTCACGACGCTGGCGGAGGTGATCGTCGCCCAGCTTCCCCTCTATTCGGTCGTCCCGTTCAGGATCATCGCCGAACATGGACTGCCCGACGGCATCGACATCACCGGCTTCATCGACTGCGTCACGATCGTCACCCATACGCTCAACAATCACCCCGACTGGAAGCTCGGGATGGAGGTATGGGAGACCGCCTGGAGGATCTTCGAGGGGATACGCGAGCGGCTGAGCGACACCGAGAGATTCAAGAACGAGGCGGTGATGCTGACGGCGAAGATCCTCCTGCTGCGACGGCAGGACTCCGCCCCCGAGTACAAGACGCTGGTCGAGCAGCTCGATCGCCTCACCGACAGACCGCTCACCGCCGAGACGGCCGTCCACAGGCTGCGTGCGCTCAGGGCGTGCTACTGGATGTACTCGCGCCGCAGCTACGACGCCACGCGACCGGTCCACCGGGAGGTGCTGGCGCTGGTGGCGGAGTTCCCCCACCTGAAGAGCACCAAGGCCTGGGTCGATTACCTTCAGCGCATGGTCAACGGGGCGCTGGTGGGAAGCGATTTCGAGACGGCACGCTTCGCCGAGACGGAGTTGAACCGGATCACCGGATCGGCGGAGATCGACGAGGAGCTGAAGGCATATGCGTTTCAGTCGATTGCCCCCTACCTTCTGGTGCTGTTCGATTCGGCCGAGGAGCTGGAGCGCCGCATCGCGATGATCGAAAAGCTGGAGCAGATCGATGGCGGGGACGATATCGCGTTTCTGATGACGCGGATGACCTACTACATGAACATCGATTATCTCCACAGGACGATGGCGCTCTGCCGCAAGGCGATACCGTTGTTCAGGGAGCGCGGACAGGCACGGAGCGCCGCCTACGCGACGCTGGTGCTGCTCTACTGCCGCGCCGCCTACGGGGAGAATCTCGACGAGGTGGAGTCGGAAGTCTTTCTCCTCTGCTCTGCCGTCGAGGGCCTTGCCCCCCATATCCGGATGCACGCGGCCATCTACTTCTCCCTTGTGGCGACGATGCTCGGGAACGCAGCGTGGGGGCTGAGGATGATCTCCTCCCTGGTCGACGATACCACGACGTTCAACCAGTCGATCCTCTTCTATACGATGCTGGAGGCCGGCGACCCCGAGCACGCCTGGAATCTGCTGACGCCCGATGGCCCGCAGTTCCAGCAGCTCACGCTGCTGATAGGGGCGCTGCGGGGAAATGTGGAGCTGAATGACGCGCTCGACGAGGCGCGGGAGGCCCTTCGCCAGCCGATCCTTCGCTCCGGCGATGTCCTGAAGAACCAGATCGTGATAGCAATGATCGATCGCCTCGGGTCGATGGGGGGAAGGTCTGATCTTCTGGCCGGCGAGATCCATGAGTCGCTGATCATGATGATCGATCGCTACCTCGAGCGGCGCATCCCGCTGTTCGCCAAGTCGCTGATCGACAGATTCGGGGGAAGGCTCGCCCGGAACGAGCGTAGCGCCTACGCCACGGCGATCACCGCGATGATCCGCGCCACCGCCGAGAGCCGGAACGAGGCGCGCTCCAGGGCGAAGATCAGACTCGGCATGCTCGGCTCGATCGCCATCACCCGCCCGGACCAGGAGCCGCTCCGTCCGCGCGGCGTGCGGCTGCGGACCCTGCTCGGGCTGATGGTGGCCGATCAGATGCTGGATCAGGCGCTCTCGCAGAAGGAGTTCTGCCGCCTCGCCGCCGGCGATGCAAGCGACTTCGAGGATGCGCGCAAGACCGTCAACTTGGCCGTCCACAGGCTGCGCGAGATCCTTGGCCATGAAGCCATCCTCACCGACCGCGAGACGCCGAGGCTGAACCCCGATCTGGTCGACGCCGATCTTCTCCACCTGCATCGCCTGCTCGCCGATGTCGACGCGGCCGTCCGCGACGGAGCGTTCTCGCGCGGCTCGATCGCGCTGGTCGAGGCGCTGGAGCGCGCCGGAGGAGAGGTCGCCTTCCCGGGGCTCTACGACGAGTTCTTCGAGGCGGCGCGGGAGGATCTCGAGAGCCGCATCCGCACGCTCACCCTGCGCGTGGCAAAGGGGCTGCTGCATGAGGGGGATGCCGCAAGCGCCGAAGGGGTTCTCCGCAGAGCGTTCACGGCGATGCCGGAGGATGAGGAGATCGCCGCACAGCTGGCGGATGTTCTCATCCAGCTCGGCAAGCGGATCGAGGCACAGCGCGTGCGGCTGCAGAACACCGTCCTGACGAACTGAGCGGTGGAACCGCGCGGGCACGGACGGCCACGGCAGGGATCGCGGCCACGCTAGGTCAGGATCTCCAGCGCCGCATCGATCGCCCGACGCAACCGTCCGGCGGCGGCGCCCCCCTGCTCCACCACATCGGCATGGTCGAGCGGCACCCGCGTCGTATCGGTCAGCACGTTGGTGATGAGCGACATCCCTATCACCTCCATCCCCAGCGCGGCCCCCTCGGCGGCTTCCAGCGCGGTCGACATCCCCACCGCATCGGCTCCCATCCGTCGCAGCATCGCAATCTCGGCCCGCGTCTCGTAGCTCGGTCCCGGCACCGCCGCATAGATCCCCCGGCGGAGCCCCACGCCACGCTGAAGCGCGGCGGCATCGATCGCGTCGTACCGGACGGTCGCGAAGATCGCGCGGCGCCCGGATGCCGCTCCGCCGGAAGAGCCGGCGGCCAGGGCATGACGCCCCAGAAGCGTCGCCAGACAATCCTCGATCATCATGATATCGCCGGCGCGCAGCGCGGGATCGAGACCTCCCGCCGCGTTGGTGAGGATCAGCGTCCGGGCGCCGAGCGATGCGGCGGCATTCACCATCGCCGTCACCTCCCCCCCCGTGCATCCCTCGTAGAGATGGCGCCGTCCGAAGGAGAGAAGAACATGCTTCCCGTTCCGCTCGATAAGGCCCGTCGTCCCGCGATGGCCCGCCACGCCGGAGGCGCCATGATCGTACAGCTGCCGGTATTCTCCCGGAGCAAAGCAGCTCCCCATGCCGGAGCCGAGCACGGCCAGCGCGTCGATGCGATCGATCCGATGACGGCCGAGCGCGGCATGTATCTGTGAGACGATATCCATATCCATTGGTGCATGCTCGCGGATAGATGGTTGGCGATGCCCGTTCGACGCCGGCACATACGGCATCTGGCCGGGCACATCGTGACGACACAAAGCAAAAGCCCCCGGCGGAAGGTTTCCGTCGGGGGCTCTGGTAGTCAGCCGGCGGGAACTGGTCCACGCCGGCGTTGCACCCTCATCACGATCAGCCGATCAACGCCTTCGCCGCCTTCGACGGAGTCATCTCCTTGGAGCGCTCCTTCTGGTCGAACGAATCGATGATGCTGCCGTTCTCGCTCTGTATCAGAAGATCGCGATAGCCCTTCAGGCCGGTGCCCGCCGGGATAAGGCGTCCCATGATGACGTTCTCCTTCAGTCCATGGAGATTGTCGACCTTCGCCTCGACCGCCGCGTCGGTAAGCACCTTGGTGGTCTCCTGGAAGGAGGCCGCCGAGATCCACGACTCGGTGGTCAGCGATGCCTGCGTGATGCCGAGGAGGAGCGACTCGGAGGTTGCCGGCTCGGCGTCGCGCGCGACGGAGACCTTCTTCTCCTTCTTCTTCAGCTCGGCGTTGGTCTCCTTGAACTTCCGCTTCGGAACAAGCTGGCCCACCTTGTAGCGGCTGTCGCCACGATCGGTGATCACCACCTTGCTCTTGACCTCGTCGTTCTCCTCCTCGAACTTGACGCGATCGACCTGATCCCCTTCCAGGAAGCGGGTATCGCCCGAGTCGAGGATACGGACCTTGTGCAGCATCTGGCGGGCGATGACCTCGATATGCTTATCGTTGATCGCCACGCCCTGCATCCGGTACACCTCCTGGATCTCGTTGACGATATACTCCTGCACGGCGCTGACGCCCTTGATGCGGAGAATATCGTGCGGATCGACCGAGCCGTCGGAGAGACGCTCGCCCGAACGGACGAAGTCCCCTTCCTGCACCAGCACGTGCTTGCCGAAGCTGACCGTGTACTCCATGCGGGTACGACCGTCGAGCGACGTGATCACGAGCACGCGGTTGCCGCGCTTTGGCTTGTCGAACGAGATGATGCCGTCGATATCGGCCACCACCGCAGGCTGCTGCGGCGAGCGAGCCTCGAACAGCTCGGTAACGCGAGGCAGACCGCCGGTGATATCCTTCGTCTTGCCCACGTCGCGCGGGATCTTCACGAGCATCGTTCCGGGCTGTACGAACTCCCCTTCCTCCACGATGATGTGGGCGCGAACCGGGATGATGTACGGCTGCAGAAGCTTGCCGGTCTCGTCGACGATCTCGATGATCGGGCTCTTGGTGCGGTCCTTCGCGTCGATCGTCACCTTGGTGATATATCCGGTCTGCTCGTCCGGCTCGTCACGGTAGGTGACGTTCGGGATGAGATCCTTGTAGCGGATCGTGCCGGCCTTGTCGGTGACGATCACGTTGTTGTACGGATCCCATTCGTAGAGGATATCTCCCTTGGAGACCTTATCCCCCTCACCAACGCTCAGGTGCGAGCCGTAGGCCACATCGTAGCGATGGATCACGCGGTTGTCGTCGTCCATGATCGCAACGACGCCGGCGCGGCCGGTGACGATGCGAACCTGGCGCGAGATGCCGGTCTCCGGATCGGCGTCCATCCGCTCGATGAACTTCAGCCCCTCGAACGCGACACGTCCCTCGTTCTTGGTCTGCACCGTGCTCTGCACCGAGATCAGCGATGCCGTTCCGCCGGTGTGGAAGGTACGGAGCGTAAGCTGCGTACCCGGCTCACCGATCGACTGTGCGGCGATCGTGCCGACCGCCTCGCCCACGTTGGCGATGTTGCCGGTGGTGAGGTTGGTGCCGTAGCACTTGGCGCAGATGCCGCGCTTGGCCTCGCAGGTGAGCACCGAACGGATGCGCACCATCTCGATGGCGGTCTCGGAGATGGCCTGGGCGATCTCCTCGGTGATAACCTGGCCGACCGGGACGATGACGTCGCCGGTGATCGGGTTGACCACCTCTTCCAGCGCAACGCGCCCCTTGACGCGCTCGTGGAGATGCTCCTTCACATGCTCCCCTTCCTTCAGCGCCCGCATCTCGATGCCGCGGATCGTGCCGCAGTCCTGATCGGAGATGATGGCGTCCTGCGCCACGTCGATCAGACGACGGGTCAGGTATCCTGCGTCGGCCGTCTTCATAGCCGTATCGGCCAGCCCCTTACGGGCGCCGTGGGTGGAGATGAAGTACTCGAGGATCGACAGCCCCTCCTTGAAGTTCGCCGTCACCGGGTTCTCGATAAGCTCGCCCATAGCGCCCGAGAGCGACTTCTGCGGCTTTGCCATCAGACCACGCATACCGGCAAGCTGGCGGATCTGCTCTGTCGAACCACGGGCGTTCGAATCGCGCATCATCCAGAAGGTGTTGAAGCCATGATCGTCGGCCTTCAGCGCCGCCTGCACATACGACAGAACGCGGTTGGTCGCGTTCGACCACACGTCGATCACCTTGTTGTAGCGCTCGCCGTTGGTGATGACGCCTTCCAGATAGAAGTTCTGCAGACGGTCCACCTCGCGCTGTGCCTTGGAGATGATATCATCCTTCTCCGGCGGAATGATAACGTCGGAGATAGCCACCGACAGTCCTCCGCGCGTCGAGTAGGTGAAGCCCAGCTCCTTCAGGTGATCGAGGAAGCGGACGGTCTTCAGCGAGCCCGCCTTGCGGAAGCACTCGGAGATAAGGCGCGTCAGCTCCTTCTTCGTCAACAGCGTGTCGATGTAGCCCAGCTCCTCCGGAACGATCTGGTTGAAGATCACACGGCCGGTGGTGGTCTCGATCATCTGCTTGTTGATGCGGACCTTGATCCTGGCGTGCAGATGCAGCCGCCCGTTGTTGTGGGCGACAAGCACCTCGGCGGGCGAAGCGTACTGCTTCCCTTCCCCGGGTGCCTCCGGACGCGTCTTGGTCAGATAGTAGCAGCCAAGAACCATGTCCTGCGACGGAACCGTTACCGGATCACCGCTCTGGGCCGAGATGATGTTGTGCGACGAGAGCATCAGCAGCATCGCCTCGAGCTGCGCGTCGTAGCTCAGCGGGACGTGCACGGCCATCTGGTCGCCGTCGAAGTCTGCGTTGAACGCCGCGCAGACCAGCGGGTGAAGATGGATCGCCTTACCCTCGACAAGCCGTGGCTGGAAGGCCTGGATGCCGAGACGGTGCAGCGTCGGCGCGCGGTTGAGCAGCACCGGATGCCCGTCGATCACCGACTCCAGGATATCCCACACCTCGGTGGTCTTCCGCTCGACGACCTTCTTGGCCGACTTCACGGTCTTGGTATGCCCGCGCTCGATCAGCTTGCGGATGATAAACGGCTTGAAGAGCTCGACCGCCATATCCTTCGGCAGACCGCACTCGTGCAGACGCATCTCCGGCCCCACCACGATCACCGAGCGGCCGGAATAGTCGACGCGCTTTCCGAGAAGGTTCTGGCGGAAGCGTCCCTGCTTTCCCTTGAGCATATCGGAGAGGGACTTCAGCGCGCGCTGCGAATCGCTCCTGACGGCCGAGCCGCGGCGGGAGTTATCGAACAGCGAATCGACCGCCTCCTGGAGCATGCGCTTCTCGTTGCGCAGAATCACCTCGGGGGCGTCGATATCGATCAGGCGCTTCAGACGGTTGTTGCGGATGATCACGCGACGGTACAGATCGTTCAGATCCGACGTCGCGAAGCGTCCCCCTTCCAGCGGCACCAGCGGACGAAGCTCCGGCGGGATCACCGGGATGATATCGAGCACCATCCACTCGGGACGGTTCGGCTCGACCTCACCCTCCGGACGCTCGCGGAACGCCCCGACCACGCGCAGACGCTTGAGCGCCTCGGCCTTCTTCTGCATCGAGGTCTCGGTGCGGGCCTGCTCGCGAAGATGCAGCGCCAGCTCATCCGGGTTGATCCGCTTCAGAAGCTCCTTGATCGCCTCGCCGCCGATCAGGGCGATGAACTTCTTCGGGTCCTCCTCATCGAGCGCCTCGTTCGACTCCGGCAGCGACGCCATGATGTCGAGATACTGCTCCTCGGTCAGAAGGTCGTTCGACTGCAGTCCGGTCAGCCCCGGCTGCACCACCACATACGATTCATAGTAAATGATACGCTCCACATCCTTGGTCGGCAGCCCGAGCACGGCACCGATCTTCGAGGGAAGCGAGCGCAGATACCAGATATGGACCACCGGAACGGCCAGGGCGATATGCCCCATCCGCTCGCGACGTACCGACTTCTGCGTCACCTCGACGCCGCAGCGATCGCAGATGATCCCCTTGTAGCGGATGCGCTTGTACTTGCCGCAGTGGCATTCCCAGTCGCGCACCGGTCCGAAGATCTTCTCGCAGAAGAGTCCGTCCTTTTCGGGACGGAACGAACGGTAGTTGATCGTCTCCGGCTTGGTCACCTCGCCATGCGAACGATTCAGGATATCGTCCGAGGAGGCGAGCTTGATCATGATCCGCCGGAAGTTCTGCCCAACGATCTGATTCGGTTGTGTAACCACAATGTTCTCCCGATGTATGAATCAGAAATTCAAAATTCAAAATCTTAGGATCCACCGCCATACGGGGTCTTCGCCCCGCCGCCGTGCCGCGGAGGATGGAGGAGCATGCTCCCCCGCCCTCCCCTGGCGCAGCTCGTATGCCGATGGATATCGCCGCGACGACGCGTAGCCGAGCGCTCGGCTAGTCGATCTTCACCTCGAGGCCAAGGCCCTGAAGCTCGCGCACCAGAACGTTGAACGACTCGGGGATGTTCGGCTCCGGGAGGTTCTCCCCCTTGACGATAGCCTCGTAGACCTTGGCGCGTCCATGCACGTCGTCCGACTTCACCGTCAGGATCTCCTGCAGGACGTTGGCCGCACCGTACGCCTCCAGCGCCCACACCTCCATCTCTCCGAAACGCTGTCCGCCGAACTGCGCCTTGCCGCCGAGCGGCTGCTGCGTGATCAGCGAGTATGGTCCGATCGACCGGGCGTGGATCTTGTCCTCGACAAGGTGCGAGAGCTTCATCATATAGATGACCCCCACGGTCACATGCTGGTCGAACCGGTCGCCGGTCTTGCCGTCGTACAGCTCGGTCTTCGCAGTGCGGTTGAAGTTCGACTTGGTCAGCCAGTCCTGCACGTCGATCCAGCGGGCACCGTCGAAGATCGGCGTCGAGAAACGGATGCCGAGCTTCTTGCCGGCCCAGCCGAGCGCCGTCTCGTAGAGCTGTCCGAGGTTCATTCGCGACGGCACGCCGAGCGGGTTCAGCACGATATCGACGGGGGTGCCATCCGGGAGGAACGGCATATCCTCGATCGCGACGATCTTGGCGACGACGCCCTTGTTGCCGTGGCGTCCTGCCATCTTATCCCCCACCATCAGCTTCCGCTTCTTGGCGATGTAGACCTTCGCCATCTGCATGATGCCCGGCTGAAGCTCGTCCCCCTGGGCGACCTTGTTCTTCTCGATGCGGATATCGTCGGTGACAAGCTCCACCACCTTGCGGTAGTTCTGGAACGCCTTCTTGACCAGGACGTTCTTCTTCTTGTTCTCCACCCACGCCTCGTCGGGGTTGAGCGCCGCCAGATCGGTGCCGTCGTTCAGCTTCGCGATGAACGTATCGGCCTTGATCGTGGTGCCGGCGCGGACCACCGTCTGGCCGCTGAGGTCGCGGACGCCGAGCGTGGTCTCGCCGTCGAGCAGCGCGCCGAGCTTCTCGGCGAGCATCCTGTTGTAGTCGTCGATCGACTGCGCGAGCTGCCGGTCGAGCGCGTCCTGGCGACGCTTCTCATCCTTGCGCACGTCGGAGTCCTTCTTGATCACGCGGCGGCTGAACAGCTGCGAGTTGATCACCACTCCCTTCATTCCGGGAGGTGCCTTCAGCGATGCATCCTTCACGTCGCCGGCCTTGTCGCCGAAGATCGCGCGGAGCAGCTTCTCCTCCGGCGTCGGATCGGTCTCCCCCTTCGGCGTGATCTTGCCGACGAGGATATCGTTCTCGCGGACATCGGAGCCGACGCGGATGATGCCGCTCTCGTCGAGATCTTTCACCGCCTCTTCCGAGACGTTCGGGATCTCGCGGGTGAGCTCCTCCTCGCCGCGCTTGGTATCACGCACGTGGATCGAGAACTCCTCGATATGCACCGAGGTATAGATATCCTCGCTCACCACGCGCTCGCTGATGACGATAGCATCCTCGAAGTTGTAACCGCGCCATGGCATGAACGCCACGATCAGGTTGCGGCCCAGCGCCAGATTCCCATCCTCGGTCGAGCAGCCGTCGGCAAGAACGTCGCCGGTCTTGACGCGCTGTCCGGCGCGAACCACCGGACGCTGGTTGATGCAGGTATCCTGGTTGGTGCGGAAGAACTTCGTCAGCTCGTACTCCTTGCGGCGATCGTCGATGAACGAGACGAGCTGCTCCTCCTTGGTCAGAAGGCTGTCGTAGGTCATCACGATCTTCATCGAGTCGACGTAGCTTACCACGCCATCCCGCTCGGCAAGAATCAGCGTGCGGGAGTCGCGGGCGATCTTCCCCTCCATGCCGGTGCCGACGATCGGCATCTCCGGACGGAGCAGCGGCACACCCTGGCGCTGCATGTTCGATCCCATCAGCGCGCGGTTGGCGTCGTCGTGCTCGAGGAACGGGATCAGGGCGGCGGCGGCCGAGACGATCTGGTTCGGCGCCACATCGATATACTGCACCTGCTCCGGCTCCACCATCACGAAGTCGCCCCCCTGGCGGGCGCGAACGCGATCCTGCGTGATCTTCTTCTTCTCGTCGAGCGTGACGGTGGCCGGGGCGATGATCAGCCCCTCCTCCTTGTCTGCCGCCAGATACTCGATATCGTCGGTCACGCGGCCATCGACCACGCGACGGTACGGCGTCTCGATGAAGCCGAAGTCGTTGATGCGGGCATGGATGCAGAGCGACGAGATCAGACCGATGTTCGGGCCTTCCGGCGTCTCGATCGGGCAGAGGCGGCCGTAATGCGTATAGTGAACGTCGCGCACCTCGAAGCCTGCGCGCTCGCGGGTAAGACCACCGGGTCCGAGCGCCGACATACGACGCTTGTGCGTCATCTCGGCGAGCGGGTTGGTCTGATCCATGAACTGCGACAGCTGGTTGGTGCCGAAGAACGTGTTGATCACCGAGGTGATCGTGCGGGCGTTGACAAGCTCGGCCGGGGTGAACGTCTCCACATCGTGGATGTTCATCCTCTCCTTGATCGTGCGCGCCATGCGGGCCATGCCGACGTTGAACTGTCCGGCCATCTGCTCGCCGACGGTACGCACCCGGCGGTTGCCGAGGTGATCGATATCGTCGACCTGCTTTTTGCCCTGCTGCAGCTCGATCAGATACTTGATGATCGCGACGATATCCTCACGCGTGAGCGTGGTCTGATCGCCGGGGATATCGAGCGCGAGCTTGTCGTTGATGCGATAGCGTCCCACCTCGCCGAGATCGTAGCGCTTCGGGTTGAAGAAGAGCTTGTCGATCAGGCCGCGGGCCGTCTCCAGATCGGGGGCCTCGCCGGAGCGGAGCTGGCGGTAGATCGCCTCGAGGGCGTCCTCCTCGCTGCGGGCGCTATCCTTCTGGATCGTCTTGACGATGATCGAATCGGCCTGCGATGCCTCCTCGGTGAAGAGCCTGACGGTATCGGCACCGGAGGCCTTGATCATCGCCATCATCTCGGGGTTGAGCCTGACGTCCTTGCTGGTGATGATCTCACCGGTGTTCATATCGATGATATCGCCGGCGATGATCCTCTCCAGGAAGTCATCGTTCAGCGTGTTGACCGGCACTTCCTCGGTCAGCGTGAACAGCTCGAGCAGATCCTCGTCGGAAGAGTAGCCGAGCGCGCGCAGCAGCGTGGTTACCGGGAACTTCTTCTTCCGGTCGATGTAGGCGTACATCACGTTCTGGATGTCGGTGGTGAACTCCACCCACGAGCCGCGGAACGGGATGATACGCGCCGAGAAGATGCGGGTGCCGTTCGGGTGCACCGCATCGGAGAAGAAGACGCCGGGGGAACGGTGGAGCTGCGAGACCACGACGCGCTCGGCACCGTTGATGATGAAGGTGCCACGGTCGGTCATCGCCGGGATATTTCCCAGGTAGACCTCCTGCTCGATCGTCTCGATGAAGTCATCGGACTCCTTGTCGGCCTTGGAGCTGAGGCGCAGACGGGCCTTCAGCGGAACCGCATAGGTGAGCTCGCGATCGCGGCACTCGTTGACATTATACTTGGGGCGCTCGACGCGATAGTCGATGAACTCGAGCGTAAAGATCTCGCGGGCATCGGAGATGGGGAAATTGGCGATAAACCCCTGCTGAAGCCCGACCGGCTTCCTCTCCTCCGGAGCATCGTCGGACTGCAGAAAATCCTTGTAGGCCGCGATCTGCACGTCGAGCAGATCCGGCATGTCGATCACCTGCTCAACGCGGGCGAACGTATACCGCTCCATGACTGCTCCATTGTTTGACGGCGCTCCGTTGGTCGGCGACGTTCCGTTGTTGGATCGGTTGGTAATCACTTCTCTATACCTCCAGTCAAATGGGAAGGTTGGCGTCGGCTCTATGCAATTAGCTCATCGTTAAGACGACAATGGATTCTTCACAACAGCCCCGGAAAACCGGAGCGGCTACTGTGAAGAATCCACGAGCGCATTGCGAAATGCAGTTGAATGAGCTGCTATGTTGTAATGAAAACGGAAGCTCGGCTTCCCCTGTGCGGCGCTTCGGATGATAGTTGCTCGATCGATACGAAAAGCTGCAAGCATACACGCGCCGTAAGGTTCCACTCGATGATTCAGCCTAGCGACGAAACGTGCCATGGGGATATTGTTGGATCGCTATCCGTCATGACATAACGATGTTCTCCCCGACCCTCCCACTTTCCCGAAAACGGGAGGTTGGTGAGCATCGGGGAGAGCATTGTTGCGCGATGGACGGGAGCCGAAGCCCCCATCCATCGGCTTCAATCTGATTACTTCAGGGTAACCTGAGCGCCGGCCTCTTCGAGCTTCTTCTTGATCGACTCGGCCTCATCCTTGGCGATGCCTTCCTTGATCGGCTTCGGAGCGCCCTCGACGAGGTCCTTCGCCTCCTTGAGGCCGAGGCCGGTGAGCTCGCGGACTGCCTTGATCACGTTGATCTTGGCGGCGCCTGCGTTGGTCAGCTCGACGGTGAACTCCGTCTGCTCCTCAACTGCCGGTGCTGCGGCTGCCGCACCCGGCATCATGCCACCCATCATCATCGGGGCAGCGGCCGTGACACCAAACTTATCCTCGAGAGCCTTCTTCAGCTCCGAAGCCTCGAGAAGCGTGAGATTACCGATCGATTCGACGAGTTCTGCGACGTTTGCCATTTGCTATTCTTCCTGATTTAGCGTTGAGATATAAGTTTTCTTGCTATACGTAGTCTTGGCGGAGAGCCCGCTCGGCAACAGTAGGACGATCGCGACGGGACGCTTTAGGCGGTCGCGCCATCCTTCTGCTTGGCGACCTCTTCGATCACCGAGGCCAGATCGCGCATCACGGCGTTGATCGCGCCGACGATGCCCGAAGCCGGAGCGTTGATCGCGCCGACGATCGAGCCAAGGACATCCTTGCGCGACGGCATCGCGGCAAGTGCCTTCAGCTCGCTGCCCGGCATCAGCTCACGCTCGATAACCGCGAAGTTGAGCTTCGGGATATCGACCCTGGGATCGATGAACTCGTTGAGCACGCGAGCCGGCGCGGCCGGATCGTCATAACCGACGGCGATGCCGGTCTGCCCGACGAACTGGTCGAGGATATGATCGTAGCCACCCGCATCACGAAGTGCCCGCTTGACCAGCGTGTTCTTCGCGACCTTGTACTTGACCCCCGCCTTCTTGAACTCACGGCGCAGGCGAATCGCATTCGCCACGGTCAGCCCCGTGAAGTCGATCGAGTAGATGCCACTGGCTCCATCGAGCATCGTGGCAACTTCCGCGACGACTTCTTCTTTTTTTGTCTTCGTCATGCTAGCTGAGATTGGATCACTTCGATCGTTGATTATCAATCGTGTCCTACCGCCCTATCATCGCCCGTGCGATCCGCCTGTATGCGATGGAGAAGCCGCCGACCCCGGAAGGATCGGCACCACCGCGCGCGAACCGGGATTCGGTCGCCGATAGCGATAGAAGTCGGCCATGCGCAGGCCGGGGCGAGTGCGTAAGCTTGTTTGGTCCGGTCAGCTCCCCCTCCCCGGCGACGCACACTATCGTCACCGGCGGGGCCTTATCGCGAGGCTATGATCAGCCGCGATCGTGACCGGTGGTCATCACCGCTTCGGCGATGGGAACGCCCGGGCCCATCGTCGAGCTGAGCGTGATGCCGCGGACATACTTCCCCTTGGAGGTCTGCGGCTTGGCGCGCATGATGCTCCCCATGAAGGTCGTGATGTTGTCGAGCAGCTTGTCCGACTCGAACGACGCCTTGCCGATCGATGCATGGACGATGCCCGACTTGTCGACGCGATACTCGATCTTGCCGGCCTTCACCTCACGCACCGCCGTGGCGACGTCGGTGGTGACCGTGCCCGACTTCGGGTTCGGCATCAGGCCGCGCGGTCCGAGGATCTTGCCGAGCTTGCCGAGCTCACCCATCACATCCGGGGTGGCGATCACCACATCGATGTCCGTCCAGCCTCCCTTGATGCGCTCGAGGACATCCTCGAAGCCCACCTCGTCGGCGCCGGCATCGCGTGCCTCCTGCTGCTTGGCATCACGCGTCACAACAAGGACGCGCACCGTCTTGCCGATGCCATGCGGCAGCGAGACGGTTCCACGCACCAGCTGATCGGCCTTGCGCGGATCGACGCCGAGACGAATGGCGATATCCACCGACTCATCGAACTTCGCGGTGGCGTTATCCTTGATGATCTGGATCGCTTCCGGAAGGGTATGCTGCTTGTTCGCATCGACCTTTTTGGCAATGCCCGTGAATCGCTTGCTACGCTGTGCCATGTCTACGTTTTCTATGGTTTCCCCGGGAGGGGGCGTTACAGGATCTGGTACGTTAACTCTCGCTGCGTTGAGCGGAGGATCAATTCCCGGCGGGATCTTCGCTGAGCATCCCCGGGCCGTATCCCCCGCGAGCCGGCAGACCTCGATCACCCCTCGACGGTGACGCCCATCGAGCGGGCGGTGCCGGCGAGCATCGAGATCGCGCTCTCCATCGAATCACAGTTGAGGTCTTCCATCTTCGTCTTGGCGATCTCCTCGAGCTGTCCGCGGGTGATCTTCCCCACCTTGGTGCGGTTCGGCTCGGCCGAGCCCTTCGGGATGCTGAGCGACTTGACGATAAGAACCGCCGCCGGAACGCTCTTGACCACGAAGGTGAAGGACTTGTCGCTGAAGAAGCTCACCAGCACCGGCGTCAGCAGGCCGGCTTCCTTCTGGGTCTTCGCGTTGAACTGCTTCACGAACTCCATGCCGTTGAGACCGCGCTGGCCGAAGGCCGGGCCGACCGGAGGAGCCATCGTTGCCTGTCCCGCCGGGATCTGGAGCTTGAATGTGCCGAGGAGTTTCTTTGCCATGAGATGTATTGCTTATCTGAGATTGTTCTCTTCGTTCTTCGTATCGGTCTCTCGACTACGCTCGAGACTTATCGACCCCCTGCCGGCGCAACGATCGTCGCGCTCTGGCGCGGCGTTTAGCGCTCGACCTCGACCTGCGAGAAGTCGAGCTCCACCGGCGTCTTGCGACCAAAGATCGAGACCTCGACCTTGAGCTTCTGCTTGCTCGAGTTGACCTCGCGGACAAAGCCGGAGAAGTTGTTGAACGGTCCGTCGATCACCTTCACCGGATCCCCCTCACGGAAGGAATCGACGATCGTCTCGACATGCTTCCGCTCCTCGATCCGGTCGAGGATCTTGCCGATCTCATCGGCCTGCAGCGGCGTCGGCTCGGTCTTCGTCCCGACGAAATTGATCACCGACGGGGTATTCTGAATCAGATCGCGCACCTTCTTGTTGAGCACCGCCTCGACCAGGACATAGCCCGGGAGGAAGTTCTTCTGGCGGGTCCTCTTCTTTCCGTCACGCACCTCGAAGACTTTCTCGAGTGGGATCAGAACCGTCGGCACGTACTCGGTCAACCCCAGCCGCTCCACCTCACTCTCAAGCAGCTGCTTGACGCGCGCCTCATGGCCGGAGTAGGTACGGATGGCATACCACCGCTTCTGAATCGTTGACTCGCTTGTAGACATGCTTATCCCACAAAATTGAACCGGTGCTCCTCAGCACCGAATCCCGCCACGAGGGAGCGGTATTAGTAGAGAAAACTGAAGATCTTCGAGAAGACGAGATCGATCACATAGACGAAGATCATCACGATCACACAGGTGGCGATAGTGACGATCGTCGCCTCCTGCAGCTGATCCTTCTTCGGCCAGGAGACCTTCTTCATCTCATTGCCGACCTCGCGGACGAAAGTGCCAACGGACTGCTTCATAAGGGGCTCGTCGAGGATAGAAGCGCCTGCTCGCCAGGAGAGGCACCAGTAAGAAAAACGCCGACGGTTGATCTGGTAGCACGGGCGGCAGGAATCGAACCCGCAACCTACGGTTTTGGAGACCGTCGCTCTGCCAATTGAGCTACGCCCGTATTCCGCGTCCCGCGTCGGACGCGGTCACGTAAACCTACTTGGTTTCCTTGTGGACCGTCCGCTTGTTATCCCACTTGCAGAACTTCTTGTACTCCACACGTCCCGACTGCGTCTTCTTGTTCTTGTCGGTCGTGTAGTTGCGATGCTTGCACTCGGTGCACTCAAGCGTAATGATGTCGCGCATGGCTTTCTACGGTATTGGATTACTATCGGAGATGCAAAGAGCGGGAGACGGGACTCGAACCCGCGACCAACAGCTTGGAAGGCTGTGACTCTACCAACTGAGTTACTCCCGCATACGAAAACCGCCCCCTGCGGGGCGGATGGAGCTCACGACCGGGATTGAACCGGTGACCTCATCCTTACCAAGGATGTGCTCTACCAACTGAGCTACGTGAGCGTGGTATGATCGAAACGAGTATGTACGTGTGCGTGCGGTGCTATAAACGATATGTTCGCGCGCCGGAGTGGCTTCCCCAAACGGGACCCCATCCGACGGCCGGACATTCGTTGATAGAGCAACTCCCGCATGCGCCCGGGGCGCGATCCCCGGCTCAGAGCGGATGCCCTCGGGAGATCATGAGCGGTAGCATCCCGCCGGGAGCGGAATGACGTAACGTAGCTCGATTCTGACGAAACCATTGTAAAAGAACAGCGACGTGATCCCGTGGGATGCTGTCAGTGGGCAGAGAAGGATTCGAACCTCCGAACTCTTACGAGAACAGATTTACAGTCTGTCGCCTTTAACCACTCGGCCATCTGCCCGTTTCATCGGCCTCCCATTACCGGGGGGCTTGATGAAGAGCTTGCAAATATAAGGCTCGTAGTGGCCGGTGTCAAAGATTTTTTTGAACCGGAATATCGAATTCACAATTCGATAAGGGTTTTTCACTTTTCCCCTCCTCGCCCCCTAATGTCCCCCTCCCCCGCTTTCTTTCCGTAGATTTGCGTGGCCGAGTATCCCCTGCATCCCGACGGCGCATCTCAACTCCAACGCGACAGCCATGAACCTCTACGCACCCGTTCCGAACTTCGACGAGCCTATCGATGCGCTCTATATCTGCCACGACAATATCCTGCGCCGGATGGATAGCATCCGGCATATGGCCGACCAGATCGCGACCGACGGCGACGGCGCGTTTTCCGGCCAGATCGAATCGTGGCGGGAGATATTCTCCTTCATCGACCACAGCATCGCCAACCATACGCGCGACGAGGAGGAAGGGCTCTTTCCGATGCTGCGCGACAGACTCGGCGCGCCTGTGCGGGAGATGGAGACGCAGCATGACTGGGCGGAGGAGACCGAGCGATGGCTGCGCGAACGGTTCGAGCTGCTGATCGATGCCGACGACCGCGCCGGAATGCTGCCGGAGTTCATCCGCCGGGCCACCGAGCTGGCGCGATTCTACGAGGCTCATATCGCCCTGGAGAACGAGACGATCTTTCCCGAGGCACGGACTGCCCTCGCCGGGGAACAGCTCGCCGAGCTGGGACGGCTGATGCGCGCCCACAGAAGAATAACGATCGATCTGCCTGCCGGGCTCTGATCCCGGAGGTATCCTCCCCCGCCCCGTTTACCCTTGCCGATCGGCAATACGACGCTCCTATCCCCGCTTTCCCGCAAACGACGGGCGGCATGCACCATCTTCCGGTGCATGGCGCCCTGAGATCATCAACAGCGATCCGGCTTCCCCTTCCTACTGCCCTGCCGCAAGAACCGTCCGCAGCTCGGCATGATAGCCGGGGATCGGGATGGTGAAGTTGCTGCCGGTGTAGGAGGCCGACAGAACCTTCGCCTCGCGCTCCTCCTTGACGATCGTGCCAAGCTCGGCCGAGGTCCAGGTGCGGCGATAGATCGCATCGAGAGGGATGCTCACCGGAACATCGCTTCCGAACAGTCCCAGATAGAGCTGGACCTTCAGCGACAGCTTGTGCACGGTGCGGGTCGTGGCATAGGTGGTGCCGCCGATCGTCAGATTCTCGATCGACGAGGAGTCCACCTCGTCGGTCAGCGCCAGCATCGCGGTCTTGACCCCCGGAAGGCTCACGCCGAGCTGCGTCAGCGGCAGCGTATCGCTGATCGAGCCGACATCCCATGTGGCGGCGGTGGCGTTCAGGCGGGCCTCATGGCGCCAGTCACGGCCGAGATCGAACAGGGAAACGCCGCTCACATCGAACTCCGGCGCCAGCGACGCATACCGGTAGATATCGTTCCCCGCGCGCTGCTGCAGATAGACCGAGTCCTGCACGGTGAACAGTCCGCCGGCGCTGAAGACACTGTCGATATACACCGCGACATTCGACTGTCCGTGCACCGAGGCCGATGGGTTGACCAGCGTCCAGACCCGGCGCCGCTCGCTGGTATCCTGCTTCTGCGAGCTCTGCGGATCGGTGTGATAGCTGACGAACTCGTAGCGAGCCCCCTGCTTGAAGGACATCGTCGCCGGCGTCGGTGCCGGACCGGTGGTGGTATCCTCGGTGCAGGCGGCTAATGCCACCGCCAGAATCGCTCCATAAAGAAAATGCGTTGCTTTCATAAATCAGGCTCACATGATAAAATGTTCAGTTGAAGATGCCGCCCCCCATGACACGCGACATCCTCGCTTGTGACAGAGACCCCTTCTCCCGGGGCGTTCCCCGGCCATCCAGGACATCCCCGAACGCCGGAGGTTTACCGGGGGATGCGACGTCATGCACGATGCGCCTCACCATAATGCGTCCGATCGTCCCGACCGAAAACCAACCGGTGCCACATATCGTACTTCCCAGAGCGTACACAAGCATGGGCTCTTGCCGCAGACTACTGAAAGAGCCATGCCATAGTTCCCATTCACGCACGTGAGGCACAACACATGAGACGATCTTTATCACAACGCGCCGTCATCCTGGCGATGGCGCTGGCGGCAAGTATCCCGGTCGGGGATGCGCTGGCATCGAGCCACCGCGAGGCGCCGCTGATCAGCTATGATCCGATGGCCGACAACACCGACCTGTATGCATTCCGCAGCCCCGACAACCCGAACACCGTCACGCTGATCGCCAACTATATCCCGTTCGAGCTCCCCGAGGGAGGCCCGAACTACTATAGCTTCGGCGAGGGGATCCGTTACGAGATCCATGTGGACAACAACACGTCCACCGCATACGACGACATCATCTACCGCTTCACCTTCTCGAAGACCAACGAAGATCCCACGACCTTCTTCAATATCCGTCTCGGGAAGCAGAATCTGAAGACGACCTACACGGCCGAGAAGAGCACCGACGGCGGCGCGACCTTCACGACGATCGTCACCAACGGCGTTGTGCCGCCGCCGAACATCGGCCCACGCTCCATCGAGAGCGCGGTCGGGCTCGGCAGCCCCGACTACGAGACGCTGATGAACGGCGCGATCACCAACGCCACCGGCACCGGCGGCGAGCGCATATTCTGCGGACCGGTGGATGATCCGTTCTTCGTCGATCTCGGCGGGATATTCGATCTGGGTGCGATCCGCGATACCGGCGGCATCGGCCCGATGCGCGCGCGCGACGGACTGGCCGGCTTCAACTGCCATACGATCGCGATCCAGGTGCCGATCGCATCGCTGCAGCGCGAGGGACGCACTCCCGACGCCAACAACATCCTCGACGGCGATTTCACGATCGGCGTCTGGGCCTGCGCCAAACGCCCCCGCATCACGACGCTCAGCGCCACCGGCGAGAAGCCGACCTTCTCCGACGATTACGTACAGGTCTCGCGGCTCGGCATGCCGCTGACCAACGAGGCGATCATTCCGATCGGGATGAAGGACAAATGGAACGCATCGTCGCCGCACGACCGCGCCTCCGAGGAGATGTTCGAGCAGTTCTTCATCAACCCGGAGCTGGCGCTCTACATGGATGACAGCAAGTTCGGCGGCGCGGTGCCGGGCTTCGCGAAGCTGCGCATCCAGTCGCGCTCGCTCGACGCATTCGACTTCCGCAACGGCATGGCGGGGCTCAGCGGCCTGACCGAGGCGCAGCGCACCGGCACGGCGTTCGCCGCGGCACCGGCGGGCTTCGGGGCATTCCTGCTCCGTCCCAACGCGCCACGCTCGGCCGATATCCTCCCGATCTTCTATACCGGCGTGCCGAACCTGCCGCCGTATCAGCTTGCCACCGGCAAGACGGCCGGACCGCTCAGCGCCGGCAAGCCGTTCATCAACAACTTCATGCCGACGCTTGGCGATATGCTTCGCCTGAACATGGCCGTCCCTCCCACGTCGAGGACCGACGCGCAGTTCAGCTCCGAGGGTATCCTCGCCGCAGCGGTGCTCGGCCTGACCGATCCCACCTACGCCGGCAACACCAGCGTGCAGTTCATCCCGAACATGGATGGATTCCCGAACGGACGGCGTCTGGAGGATGATGTCACCCGCATCGAGCTGCAGGCCGTCGGCGGCATCGCGCTCGCCGCGATCGGGCTCTGGTACGACGATTACAGCGGCGGCAGCCCCGTCACCCCGCAGCTTCTGAACGTGCTCGGGTTCACCGCGGGGCCGACCCAGAACGATCTGCCGTTCCGCTCGAGCTTCCCGTACATGGCCGTGCCGCACCGCGGCTACGACTATACCAAGCGCCTCAGCACCAGCACGGTGCCGCGCGATAACGGCGCCAGCACGCTGAACATGTCGGCTCCGGCCGGCTTCTTCACCGGACAGAACTACCCGAACCCGGCGGCCGCCTCCACCACGCTCGGCTTCCACCTTGCCGCCAGCGGCCCGGTGAGCATCGATGTCTATGGCATCGACGGACGCCAGGTGGCGACGGCACTCGACGGCATCCTCTCCTCGGGCGATCACAAGGCGACCTGGGCTCCGGCGGCGAATCTCCCCGCGGGCACCTATATGGCGACCCTTAGCGTGGATGGCCGTCCGGTCAGCAGCACGAAGATCACGATCGTGCGATAGTCGGGGGCTCCGTTCTCCCCTGTCGTCCCCGTGCCCGCGCGGAGTATCAGGCCGCGCGGGCCTGCCGGCAGAAACCGAAGCCGACGGAGCCTGCAGCCAGCGAACCGGAGCCGTAGCGCCCCGGGAGATGAGCCGCGGGGGAAGCGCTCAGGCCAGGGGATACGGCCTCCGGTTATGTTATGAAGCACAACGAAGCGGCAGGCGGGGTCTGACGCCCGCGCCGCCAACGGACGATACGGGAGTATCCTTCTTCAATGCCAACCATGGAAACAGTTCGGATGAATATCTCTCTACGCACATTCGCCATCGTGGCACTTATCGCATGCACGGGGCTCGGCGGCTGCCATGACAACTCCCAGGGAATGGCGCACACGACCGATCAGGGGTTCCTGGTGCCGGGGCTGATGGCACGTCCCGCCGGCCTTGGCGATGAGGAGTTCGCGAAGGTGAGCAGGCGATACACCGCCCTGAAACAGAAAATCGAATCGGACCGGAACAACCCGGAGCCGTATGTGGAGCTGGCGCAGCTGTTCCTGCAGGAGGCGCGCATCACCGGACGGCATCACGAATACGTGCCGCAGGCGCAGGCGACTCTCGACGAGGCGCTCAGGGTCGCCCCCGGCAATTTCGACGCGACCATCACCAAGGCGTCGATGATGATGACGCTCCACCAGTTCGCCGAGGCCAAGAAGCTCGCGACCGATGCGATCGCCGGCAACCCCTACAGCGCCTTCGCCTACGGAGTGCTGTGCGACGCCCATCTGGAGCTTGGGGAGTACGACGAGGCGGTCAAGGCATCCGACGCGATGCTCGGCATCCGCCCCGATCTCCGCTCCTACGCGCGCGCATCGTATCTGCGGGAGATCCATGGCGACCGCGACGGCGCCATCCAGGCGATGACCATGGCGGCCGATGCGGGAGCGCCGGGAATGGAGGATCGCTCCTGGGCACTTTACAATCTGGCCGGGCTGTTCATGAACCAGGGGAAGCTCGATACCGCCGCGTTCATCTACAACGGCATCCTTCAGGAGCGCCCGAACTATCCCTATGCGCTGAGCGGTCTGGCCGCGGTGAAGACCGCGCGCGGAGAGTATCCGGAGGCGATCGAGATGCTGGTGAAGGCCACGCAGCTCTCCCCCGAGCATCTCTTCGTCGAACAGCTCTCGGATGTCTACCTGGCGATGGGAGCGCGCGACGAGGCGCGGACGATGGAGAAGAAAGCGATCGATGCGTATATCCAGCACGAGAAAGGGGGATGGAACATCGACCGCGAGTACGCGGCGTACTGCGCCGGACACGATATCAACCTGAGCGAAGCGCTCGCGCGCGCAAAAAAGGATTACGACCGGCGCCCCGCCAACATCGACGCGCTCGATACCTACGCGTGGCTCCTCTACAAAAACGGCAACGCCGCCGAGGCTGCCCCGCTGGCCGAACAGGCGCTCCGCCTCAACACGCCCCATCCGGCCCTCTACTACCACGCCGGGCTGATCAACTACGCGGCCGGCAACAACGCCACGGCGGCCGGCTATCTCCGCCGCGCCCTCAGGGAGAACGCGATCGTCAACGCCGCGCTGGCCGATACGGCGACCGGGGCGCTGGCGGCGATGGCAAAGGTGGCACGCAGGTGAAACGACCGATCAGCTTCCCCATCGCAGGCGCGCTCGCCGCGCTGCTGCTGCCGATCCTCCTCTGCGGCGCATCCCCCCGGCATGATGTCCATATCAGCTACTGCAAGGCGGATATGACGGGGCGGACGCTCACCGGCACCGTCACGATCTATCGCGACGACTTCATCAAGGCGCTCAGGAACTGGAAGGGGATCGAGCTGCATACGCTCGCCGGCGGCGCGATGCTCGCGGCAGTGACGGAGTTTCTCGACAGACATCTGGCCGCCACCGCGGATGGCAGGCGGCTTCCGCTGACGATCGTATCGACGGGGACCGACAACGCATCGATGCGCTTCACCTTCTCCTATACATCGGCCTCCCCCATCGTCTCGATGACCTTCAGCAACACGATCCTCTTCACCGAGTACGGCGACCAGATGAACCTGATGGCCGTCAAGACGCCGAAGCGCGACTACAACTTCATCTTCACCCCGTCGAAGCCGAACGGATCGCTGGAACTATAACGCCCCACCGTATGAGCAACTTTACTCTCTTTCTGGAGCTTGGGTTCCGCCATATCCTCGAGGGATACGACCACATCCTGTTTCTGCTGGGCCTGGTGATCGTCACGCGCGACTGGCGGTCGATGCTCAGCGTGATCTCGGCGTTCACCGTGGCGCATTCGGCGACGCTGATCCTGAGCGCGCTCGGGTGGATATCGCTGGAGCCGATCGTCACCGAGTCGCTGATCGCGGCATCGATAGCATACGTCGGGATCGAGAACGTGGTGCGGCGGGAGCATCGGGGGCGGTGGCTGGTGGCGGGGCTGTTCGGTCTGATCCATGGGGCGGGATTTTCGAGCCATCTGACCGATCTGCTGAAAAGCGTCCTCGGGGCGGGGGATATCTGGGCACCTCTTCTGGGGTTCAACCTCGGGATCGAGCTCGGACAGCTTCTGGTGATCGCCATCCTGTTCCCCTTCCTCTGGTGGATGCACCGATCGGGGAAGGCGGGGCTGATCGTCCCGGAGATATCCCGCGTGATCGCGGCGATCGGCGGGATGCTGATGATTGCGCGCATCTTTGGCCTGTTCGCCGGATAAGCGCCGGGCCTGCCGGCCATTCAGAGCACAAAGAGCCGTTTAGAGCAAAAAGAAAGGGGCATACGTTTACGGTATGCCCCTTCTCGTGATACGAGCCTCAGGGTGGTTCGAGACTCCCTGCACGACCTGTTATCCTCTGCGGACAGGTGTTGGTTGGCGATCCTGGCCCGCCGGGAACTTCGTCCTTGCTTGGACGGCCATCAGCAGGCTGCGCATTGCGGTCTTTGCGCCTCGGTCGTCACCGCTGGAGGATGTTGGACCTCTACGTGATAGATGGGATGCCCGGCGAACAGAAGCGGATGTTTGGGGTACATCCAGCCGACGCAAACCGTATCGGGACGATGCCTCCTGACCTCTTGGAATCATCTTCCCGTCCGGAATTGTTCCACACGGGCAACCCACGAGAGAATGACAGCCCTGGACGGCGACGTTCTCTCAGGTACAAAAGTAGGGTCGTACCGGGTAGGCAATCAAGTACACTTTTGTGTAGTGCCCATAACTTTTCTCCCACGATCTCCCCTCCTGCTCCGGCGCCGACGAACGAACGATCGCAGGGGATGCCATCCGGCTGGAAGGCCCATCATTACTGGGCTTCCGGGCGATCGAGCCATATCGCGAGCGGCCCGGCACCCCGCCGTCGCCGGGTTGTTTCACTCCCCCCGTACCGATCGGCGGCAAAGCGTTCCGATTGTGAACGCTTCGGTTCTTTTGTCAACCCGCCGTCTGCCTCGTCGCCGGCAGAGATCCCGGTCACGACACTCGACCGATTGTCCCGTTCCGGCGGCATCCGCCCGAACCTGGATTTCCATCACCCCGGCAATCCGAGCCGCTCATGGAGTCGTATATCCAGGACACATTCAATCACGATCCCGGCCTCCCCATGAGATTCACAGCTCGACCGTACTACCCGGCTCTGCTCGCACCGATGCTCCTCCTCTGCATCGGCGAAGGGCTCCTCGCCCAGCGCAACGATCCCTTCACGGCCGACAGCGTCCGATACAGATACGACTCGGTCACCGTCACCGCCGACCGTCCCTACAGCGCCGCGAGCGACGCGCAGTTCCGCGCCGCGGATTTCGCGCTGCGCCCCCGCAACTCGGCGCAGGATATCCTGCGGGTGGTTCCGGGACTGATCATCGCGCAGCATGCCGGGGGAGGAAAGGCCGAACAGATCTTTCTCCGGGGGTTCGACTGCGATCATGGCACCGATATCAACATCACCGTCGACAATGCCCCGGTCAATATGGTCTCGCACGGACACGGCCAGGGCTACGCCGATCTTCACTTCATCATCCCGGAGACCATCGACAGGGTGGATGTGGTCAAGGGGCCCTACTTCGCCCGCTACGGCGATATGACCACGGCCGGGGCGGTGGCGTTCCATACTGCCGACTCGCTCCGCGATAACCTGGTGAAGCTGGAGGCCGACCCGTTCGCCGACAAAACCTATCGCGCCGTGGCGCTGCTGCGCGCGCCGCTGGCGGTGCCGGGAACCCAGGCGTATTTCGGCGGTGAGATCTATACATCGCGCGGCTACTTCGATGCGCCGCAGGATTTCAACCGGGTGAACCTCTTCGCGAAGGTGCGCTCCTCGGTCGGCTCGACCGGCTCGGTCAGCGCCGAGATTCTCGGCTTCAGCGCCGGGTGGAATGCAAGCGGGCAGATACCGGAGCGCGCCGTGGCCGACGGCTCCCTCTCCCGCTTCGGCTCGATCGACAGCACCGAGGGAGGGTCCACATCCCGCACCACGGCGATCGTCCGCTATGCATCCGGGGGAAGCTCCCCGCTGACGATCACCGGCTCGTTCACCGATTACCGCTTCAGGCTCTTCAGCAACTTCACCTTCTTCAGGGATCATCCCGATGCCGGCGACGAGATCGAACAGACCGACCGCCGCTCGATCGTGGGGCTGAAGGCGGAGAACGACGTATTCTATACGCTCGGGGATGTGGCGATGCGCACCCGTTTCGGCGCCGATCTCCGCAACGACGATATCACCGTGGGGCTCTACCACGATTCGGCGCGCGTGCGGCTGGCGACGACCAGCGACGCGGCGATCGCGCAGCGGCAGATCGGCCCCTACATCGAGCAGGAGATCATCCTTCCGTGGGCCCAGATCCTGCTCGGCCTGCGCGCCGACTATTTCAGCTTCGACGTCGAGAACAGGCTCCGGCAGGGGACGCAGCCCGAGGGGATCGCCCAGCAGCTCCTCCTCTCTCCGAAGGCGAATATCGCGCTGCCGATCGGCGACGACATGGCGATCTTCATCAACTCCGGCTTCGGCTTCCACTCCAACGACGCGCGCGATGTGGTGCGCGAGCGGAACCAGCGGACCCTCCCCCGCGCGTTCGGCGCGGAGGCGGGGATGCGCTACGGCGCCGCCGGATCGCTCTTCTCGGCGTCGGCATCGGCATGGCTGCTCGATCTGGAGAGCGAGTTCGTCTATATCGGCGACGCGGGGGAGACCGAGGCGAGCGGCAGAACGCGCAGAGAGGGGATCGATCTGGAGGCGCGGGTCAATCCGGCGGCATGGCTGGCGCTGGGGGTGGACGCGACCATCGCGCGGGGCCGCTCGGTGGATGATCCCGAGGGGGAGAACTTCATCCCCCTTGCCCCGAACTTCACGCTCTCCGGCAACGCGCTGGTTCGTTTCGGGGATCTGTCGGCCGCGGCGCGACTGCGGATGGTGGGAGACCGCCCCGCCAATCCCGACAACAGCGTCGTGGCGCGGGGCTATCGCATCGTCGATCTCTCGGCATCGTACCGAATGGGCCAGATCGAGCTGTTCGCCAACATCGAGAATCTGCTCGACGCCGAATGGAACGAGGCACAGTTCGAGACCGAAAGCCAGCTTCGGGGGGAGGCCGCACCGGTCAACGAGCTGCATTATACGCCGGGAACGCCCAGGGCGATCCGTGGAGGGATGGCTCTCAGGTTTTGACAACTTCCCCATCGGGGACCACCGGTGGGGCACAGCCTGAACGATGAGCGATCAAGAAATGACTGGGCCGGATTTCGACGCCGGCCCAGCGAATCAGCACTCGGTAATCGACGTACGACACTATCCGATAGGATTCTTCTCCATCCCCGCCCGCCAGACGGCACGCTGAACAGTCCGTAGCCACGTCCCTGAATCCCCTCCGACTCCCCCCCTTCCACCGCGCGTTCCGGGCTTCCATCACCCCGACATTGCACCAGGGGGGGTACACAAAGATGTACTCCCGCCGTATGCATCACGGATGATAGATTTGTGCAACCCTCAAGTTCACCTTCTCGAATCGTCAATTGCGGCCCGGCTCCCACACACCGGCCGCTCCCTCATCGATAGCGAAGATTTGCAGGAAGCTCCCGGAGAGCGGGCATCGCATGGTCGCGCATACGACGATATCGCGCACTGCCCACAGCCAGCGGAGCGGCCTGGACCCGGCATAACCTCGATGCCGAACGTACTACCGTACTATTCTCGAAAGCGCCACAAACGGCCGTCTGCACACGGGCATCTACCAACCCGTGCGCGTACTTCGGGCGGCCGGCCACCATGACCCCACTGCCGTGACAAGGGAAATCACGGCACATCAAGACAAGGAGCGGAAAGGGGCGAGATGTGCCCATACATCTCGCCCCTGTTTTTTTATTCCATCACAGCAAGCCCCGCCCCGGCTCCATGCCCGGTCACCAGGTGCTGGTGAACGATGCCGTCAGAAGAAACTCGTCGAAGTTCGCGTAGCTCTGCAGAAGATTCTTGTAGACGTTCTTCTCGGCGCGGACCTCGAACACACCGTAGTTCCCCACCGCGATCGAGCTGTTGACGAAGAACCCGACGTTGTTCCCCTCATCCCCCTGATCGGCGAGCGTGAAGCCGGCGCCGTTGTTCCAGGTGTCGAACGCCGTATAGGAGCCGGAGATATCGAGCGACACGATCCGCGTGGCATTCTCGCCGGCAATGTTCAGCCCCGAGGTGCTGAACGCCGCCGAGAGCGACAGAGGGATGGTGAACGAAATGTTCTGGCTGGCGGTGAGGGTGTTGACGCCGTAGTCGCTCAGCCCCTCGAATGTGCTGCTGTTCTGCGACGAATAGTTCACGGTGGTCGCCGCGTTGAGCGTCCCGATCCTGTAGTAGTAGCCGCTCGACGCGCTGAGGAGCGACGTCCGGTTCTCGATCGATACATCGCCGATCCCATAGTGCTGCTGGTAGGGAGAGTACTCCACCCGCAGGAAGGGATACTTCGCGAAGTTGAGGCCGAGGCCGACGCCGTAGGAGGCGACCGACGTCTCGGAGGTCTTGTAGTTGGGGACGATGTTGTCGGCATCGCGCCGGGCGAAGACCGTGGCGCTGATCTGGCGGCGATAGAACTTCTGCTCCAGACGGGCATCCCAGCGGATGTTGTCGTTGCGGAGCGCCGGGACGCCGAGCGAGAAGAAGACCGGCCCGACCTGCCTGAACGACCCGGTGATGCGGGTGTCGGTCTCGGGGATACGGATCGTGGTGCGGAGCAGAAACGCGTAGTCGAGAAGGCTCGAGATGTTCGGATCGAACGTGCTCCGTATCCAGCTGGGGATATCGTTATTCTGCAGCTCGGGGGCGGAGATATCGCCGGTGAGCATCGACCCGGCGGCCTCCCCCTGGATCAGCAGATAGTCCTCCACCACCGGGATCGTGGCGTCGATGCCGAGCACGTAGTTCGAGCGCGGGCGCACCGGCATCCCGAGGCTGTCCAGCGGAAGCGATCCCTCGTCGTCCTTGGCGTAGATCCCCGTCAGAATCAGGTGGGCGCCATCCTTCTTGCCGTAACCGAGCCGTCCGGCGAAGAGGGTGCGCGTGTAGGCGGGATTGCTCACCACCGAGTCGACGAAGACGGTCTGGCTGGGGACACGGATGGCGCGCTGGGTCTTGCCGCCGGCCACCGCGATATAGAAGTTGCCGGGGTTCCACTCGACGTTCGCCCCCGTCACCGGCACGTCGCTGAGGGTGAGCTGCGAGTAGTTCGGATAGGTGACGCCGACGCTCAGCGCGGGGAAGTCGGCGAAGAACTTCTCGCTGGCCGACACCAGCCCGAGCTGATCGAGCTGCCCGATGCTCTCGGAGAGCGCCTTGTCCTTGATCTTCTCGATATCCCCATAATCCTTCAGCCGTTCCAGATCGCGGAGCTTCTCCTCGCCGAACATGCTGAGCGAATCGCGGAAGCGATCGACATCGACGGCGGCCTCCTGCAGCGCCTTCAGCTCCTCGAGCTCGCTGATCTTGGCGTAGGCGCGCTCCATCAGCATCCCCTCCAGCTTATGATAGTTGAAGTCGACGCTGATGCTGTTGATATTCTGCCGCACCGAGCTCTGCTCGGTCGACAGGAGGATATTGAGCGTGAACGGGACGTTGTAGAACGAGGCGGTCGGAGAGATCTCCGTCCTGACGAAATCCTCGGGCGTCTGCTGGTAGCTCCCCCGCCGGTTGGCGTGCTGCCCGTAGACCCGGGCGCTCCCCGAGAAGAGAAACGGCGAAGCGACGCTGTCCACCGGCGGCGGAAGCGCATCGGCATCCGCCGAGTCGATCCCCTGCGCGGCGGCGGCGGCGGTGGCCATGACGAGCATCGCGGCGGCCGATGCCGCGCGGCGGAGTGCTGTACGCATCGAGCTGTTCATCGCGCTGTAAGGTCGGTAGGCGAGCATGCCATCGGTTGATTACTGAAGGAGAATCGTATCGGCATAGACGACGCGCATGCTGATCGGGGCGCCCGCCGCGAGCGTCGGGAGCTTGATGCCGTTGTCGGAGGGGAACGCCTCGGTCTCGGTGATCACCAGACGGAACTCCCTGCCGCCCGGCTTGCGGGGGGCCTCCGGGAGCGTGATCTGGCCGGCCCAGAGCATCTTCGCATCCACCTGCTGCGTGGGCGCGAGCACCACCAGATTCTGCCCCCCCGACAGCGGCACCCACGGAGAGTTCGGCCCGCCCCCCGGAAGCCGCGTCTCGACGGCCACCTGCACGCTGTGCCCCAGCGTCGCCCTGGCCACGTCATCGGGATTGCTCTTGGAGCCGGGAACGTAGGCGAGCGGGTTCTTGCCGTCGCTGGTGTTGCCGTAGAGGTTGTTCGCCCCGGTGACGCCGGAGACCACCACGCCGAGCTTCTTCTCGTCGCTCGGATCGAACACCACCGCCGCGACGCGGTCGGGAGCGATCTGCGCGAAGTCGGCCAAGACGACCCGCGACAGATGCGCGTCGGCGATCGAGTCGGGCTGATAGCGTGCCAGCGCCAGCCTAACGAACGGATAGTAGGAGTTCCCCATGTTGATCTCGATGTCGCAGTACCAAAGCTTCCGCTTCTCGTCGTACTCCACCGGATGCCCCGCCACGGCCACCTTCGCTCCGGCCAGCTCGTCGAGCGTCAGCCCGCTCTGCGCGTGCGTGGCGATCGGAAAATCGCTCGTCGACTGCATCGGCTTGGTGTACTCCGATCCCCAGAGCGGGTCCATTCCCCAGTCGGTCACATACGGCTTCAGCGGGTCATCGCCGCCGGCTCCCGATCCGAACGCATCCTTGGCCCCCTTGAGCGTCCCCCCTCCCTCGCGCATCACCACCCCAAGCAGTTCCCCCTCCCCCGAGGAATACCAGGGGCGATCGAGATAGACCCGCAGCCCCCCGCCGCAGCGGCGGCTAACGATCTGGTCGCCGATCTTCTTCATCTCCCAGCCGAACGTCGGCACCACGTAGAGCACCTTCGGCGCATCGGGACGGGCCGAGCTGAGGATGTTGACGCGATCCCAGACCGGACCGGTGCGGGTGATATTCTTCGGATCGTGCGTGATCGACGGCGGGAAGTACTCCCGATAGCGCGTCGTGGCGACGATCTGATAGTTCACGAAGCGATGCTTGGTGTCATTGAACTCATGCCGGGCGTGCGGCGCATACTGCGGGTTGACCGGCTGGGCCTTGCCGGTCTTGCTCACCGTCGTCGTCCCCCCCTTGGCGACCCGCGACATCATCACCGACTCCTTCATCTGCTTGGAGATCGTCACATCCTTGCCGATCGTCAGCCCCACGGGCTCCTTGGGAATCGTCACCAGATCGGTATCGGACACCACGGGGATCTTCGCGTCGTCGCCATCGGGAACGTCGGGAAGATCGACGCCGGGGAAGTTCTGCAGATCGGCCTGCCTCATCTGAAGCTTATCGACCTCCGGGACGTGGATCGGCAGCGGGTCGGGTGCCTCGTACTCGATCTCCATCGAGAAGACGTTCGACTTCCGGTTGAACGGCGGGTCCCCCGGCGTATCGTCCGGCTTGTCGGCGCTGAGCGGGTCGGTCGGGTCGAACCAGTCGGCCAGCACCTCGATCTTGCCGGTGCTCGGCATATCCATCTCGATGAAGCCGAAGATGTCGACGTGGGTATCGCCGATCTTCCACTTCTTGACCTTCGCCTCGTGAAACTTCGCCTCCTCCAGCGGCTGCTGCACCGCATGCACCATCTCCAGGGTTCTGAAGGGGGTCAGCATCCAGTGGCTCCCCTTCTCGGCATAGGAGCCGAGCCTGGCGCCGGGATTGGTCACCCACTGCGTCAGCCCCATCAGCTCGATATCGGGGCGTCCGGTGCCGGAATCCTTGCCGATATAGGAGCTGTAGAGGACCTGCACCATCCTCCCCTTCGGGATCGGCACGATCAGCGCCCTCTCGGGGGGGCCGGCCCACTTCGGCTCCCCATTCCCCTCGACGATCTGCAGGCGGAACGGCGGCACCTCGGGCCATATGCCGTTGAGCGGAACCTTCAGCACGAACTCGGTGCCGGCCGCATCGACCTTCGCCTTCTCGAATCCTCCCGGCCCGGACCCCTCCGACGTAATCATCGGGAGGTTCCTGAATGCCACCCCGCGCGCGATGGGATCGGGGAGGTAGGGGAGCTTCAGCTGCGGCGTGTCGTGGACGACGTACTGTCCGGCGGCGACGGTGCTCCCCGGCTTCAGCTCGTACTCTCCCGCCCCGACCGGCTGCCCGGCCAGCACCGCGTGGGGCTTCGGCGTCTGCGGCGGCGTCACCAGCTTGATGCCGGTCATTATCAGGCTGCGCGTGCCGGTTGCGGAGTTGATGGCGACGGGATCGAGGAACGTCCCCTGCTCCTTCAGCGCGACCGCATACGCGGAGTCGTGCGGCTTCCCTTGGCCGATCGCTTTCTCGAACATGCCGTGCAGCTCGGCATTGAGCTGCGATGTTTTCGGCGGGGCCACATGGCGCTCGTTGATCCCGAGGTAGGTGTACCATTTCCCGGCCAGCGCGTTCTGCACATACTCCTGCTGGCCGTAGGCCTCGGCCGTCACATCGTAGTTGCTCCTGATCACCATATGCTCCAGCGACTCCCCCTCGCCGAACGCCTTCAGCGGCACCAGCACCGGCGAGGAGACCGGCTCGAAGCGGCCGTAGATCAGGGCATCGGAGGGATGCTCCTTCTTTGGGGCGGCTATCGCCGTCGGATCGGCGTTCTTCCACGACGACGGGACGTCGAGCGGAACGCTGTTGCCGGCAAGATCGACGGCCCGGGCGCGCATGCGGTACTGCCGTCCGTAGCGGAGCCTCGGAAGGCTCCCCGGCACCACGCGGTGGTCAACCTCCATCTTGAACTCGGTGACTGCCTTGTTCTGGGGGACCTCCGGGACCTCATCCTGATGCGGCAGCGGAACGCCGTTGCTGTCGTAGCCCTTCGAGACGATCGTCTTCCCCGGCATGCTCGCGCAGAGGCTCCAGCCGTCCCACTGGAACATATTCTCGTGCAGATACAGATCCTTGTCGGCCGGCGCCCCATCCTTGGTCGATGTGGTCGACGCCCCCTTGATATAGCCCTCGTCGACGATCTGCAGCGGCTCACGGCCGGAGCCGGGGAACGCGTAGTTGCCGATCCGCTGGCAGAGCGAGTGCCAGCGATCGGTCTCCTTGTCCCAGACATCGACCCGGTAGCCGCGCACCAGATCATCGGCATAGAGATAGGCCGGCGAGTTCGACAGCAGCGCCGCGTTCATCTGGTTCGACTTCTCGAGGCGCTCGGTCAGCGCGTAGGCGCGGTTGTACTTGGCGATCGCCATCCCCGAGGTGCGCACCGACGGAAGCGAGGCATCCTTGGGGGTGGTATAGGTGACCGCCCGGCCGTTGCCGAGGCCCAGGATGTTGCCGGCGAACTGCAGGGTCTTCAGCCCCATCGCATCGACATCGACCTGGATCAGATCGTAGAGCTTCTTGTTGTCGAGCTTGAGCATGCCGTCGGCGATATCGCTCGACTCGGGGCGCGGCTGCGCCACGAAATCCTTGATGATCCGGGTCCACGGAGCGTAATCATTGGGGGATGCCGGCCTCATCCTGACCGCCTCGGCGCCCAGCAGCACGCCGGTGGTCTCGCCGCTCGGCGGCATCACCTCCAGGTCGATCACCAGGCCGAGCATCCGCATCAGCCCCGGATAATCGCCGAGCGCGGCGAGCATCTCATGGAAGTCGGGCTTCGGCGGCGCCAGACGCTTGCGCAGCTCGTTCATGTTCGAGGTGGGGGACTCGCGGTAGGTATTGCCGGGATGCGGCCTGTCGTAGAAGCGCTGCACCTCGGTGAAGGCCATCTCCTCCTGCGAGCTGAACCCGTAGGCGCTGAACTGGTCGGCATTGGCGGCCTTCCGCTTCTCCTTCCCCAGCCGTCCGTTCGGATCCCAGCGGGTGCGGCGGTACTGTTCGCCGAGGACCACCGGAGCGAGCGGGCTGAGCATATCGTCGAGCTGCGGGGCGCCGCTGTCATCCTTCCCCAGATTGATCGCCGGAAAGCTCGTGGGGGAATTCTCGGCGATGGTCTTGTAGATCCCCATGACATAGCTCATCACCGACCGCACCGGGTAGGAGTGGATGATCCGCGCGCCGTAATCCTTGTACTCGAACGGTCGCACGGTGGTGCTCGCCTTGAACAGGATATCCCAGAGCTTCGGGTCGGGCTTGGGGCCGATGAGCTTCCCCTCGACCGTTTTGGTCATCCCGCCGATCTGGAACTCGAGAAGGAATTTCCTGTCGGCGACGATCCCCGGCCAGTGCCCCTTCGAGGGCTCCCAGAAATCGGGAAACGACTTGAGGACGCCCGGTGATCCGCCGGGAGTAAGGCGGGGGGCGATGAAGAGCGAGAGCTTCAGCGTCCCGTCGTGAATCCCCTTCGGGAGCGCTGTCCAGACTATCTTTTGGCTAGCCATATATCGTATAACGACAAAAGTTCTAAAAGCAATATTCGGGAAACGCGCTCTAGGCGAACGCCTCGCAGTACTCATCCCACGGCTTGTAGGAGCCCTGCGGCTCCATCAGCTGCTCGAAGCTCGGATCGCCGTTGGAGCCGGCGAACTTCCGCTCGCAGCTTATCTCGACGCTGGCGCTGAAGAAGAGCACCTCCACCTCGACGGTGAGCGTGGCGCGCCCGACGCACTTGCCGGAGTTGAACTCGTAGATCAGCTCCATCTTCAGCTCGATCGAGGCGGTGATCAGCCCCAGCACATCCACCGATCCGCCGATCCGGAGGTAGCCGCTGAGGGTGGCCTCCTTGGCGGTCATCTTGAAATAGATCCCCCCCATGATATGCACCTCGCCGCTGGCAACGCCGAAGTCCAGCGCGAGGCTCGCCCCGAACTCGAACGCCGCCTCCAGCATCTGCACCCCACCCGGATCGATCACAAGCCCCAGGAATCCGCCGCCGCCGATCGCCGAGACGGTCAGCAGGAACGGGTTCTCGCGGGTGCAGAAGTTGAAGTTGATGCTGAGCGGATCGCCGATGAACGGAAGGGTGAACCCGGCGCCGAGGCTCATGTTCTGGAGGCTGAACACGCCGAAGGCGATGTTCGGCAGCGCTATCGAGAAGCTCGCCCTGATCCCCTCCATCGAGATATCGAGCGCCGGCGGATCGCTGAACCCATCGAGCGGAATCAGGCTTCTGAGCGCCTCGACGAACGAGAGGACCCCGACGAACTCGAGCTTCGCCAGCTCGACGTTGACGTCCATCTTCTTGCCGGGGACGGCCATGAACTGCAGCTTGCTGAAATAGAGCTTGATGAAGCTGGCCGGCGCCACCATATCGAGCGTGAAGTTCTCCAGGCTGCAGAGGATGCTCAGCGACGGCGTGGTCGAGCCGTCGGTCTTGGCGCGCATCTCCACGGCGATCACGAAGCTGGCGTTCTTCCCCTGGTTGCTGGCGATGAACAGCGGCGGCTCGCCGGGGAAGCCCCAGTCGTGGATCGCCGGTCGCCACTCGAACTTCACCTTCATCTCCTTGGCCATCTCGACCGCGTTGATGAAGTTCTCGACGGCGCTGATGAACTGCTGGCCGCTGTTGGCGAGCTCGCGGAACTGGTTGAGCCGCTTCTCCGCCTCGCGCCGCACCGCATCCTGCATGGCCTCGATCTTCGGCAGGGCGATATATCCGGCCGGCAGGGCCCCGAGATGGGAGATGAACGAGTTGATATGCCCCGGAAGCGCAGGCAGGTTCCCGGTCGAGCCGAGGATGTTGTTGATATCGGTGCGCAGGTTCTCCACCGTCGAGGCGATCGTTCCTCCGATCTTCTTGACCTCGTCGACGTAGCCGAGGAAGATCTGGATATCCTGCATGAACCCCTCGACCACGTCGAGCGCCTCGGTGACGAACTTCGGCACCAGGTCGAGGTCGTTCAGGCCGATCTCGTCGATCAGCTCCCAGATATCGATCACCCCGAAGAGCTTGGCGCTGAGACCGCCGAAGCTGCCGAAGAAATCCTTCGGGTTGAACTTCCCCTCGATGCCGAACTTCTGGACGGCGTTGGCCCCGGCGATCGGCCCGGCCAGCCGGGAGAGCGCGGAGATCTTCATGTTCGGCTTGACCAGCCCGCCCGACTTGTCGCCGTTCTTGTTGAAGTCGAGGTTCAGCTCCTTCCCCGGCAGCATCTCGAAGAACACCTCGCCACGGTTGTTCCCGCCGAACCCGTCGGTCAGGAACACGTTCGCGTAGCGGACGCTGGTGGCGGTGTTGTTCCCCACCAGATGCTTCGCCGCGGGGATCATCACATCGGCGCTCCGCACCACCGGATAGAACCGGGGCTGCTTGACCGAGATGGCGTCGAACACGGGCTTGTCGGGGACCTGCACGCCGAAGGTTATGACGGCCGTCTCGAACTGCGTATCCCCCGGCTTGGTGCTCTCGGTATAGGCAACCTGCTGGCCGTTGATCGGCCGCCGCTTCCGCGCCACGATGCCGGTCGTCTCATAGTTGCTGCCAACCGCCGGGAGGATCGAGCTTTCGCGCGGGCTTCGGTCGTTCTCCTCCTTGCCGATGAAGATCAGCGGCATGGTCAGCTCGACGTTGTTGCCGGCCACATCCTCCATCACCATATGGAACTGGAAGTCCTCGTTGGCGACGCGGGGCCAGAACGCTCCCTGCGCCTTCCCCATCAGATCGCTGTCCTCGGGGGGATCGAGGTTCGGGGTGACGGTGGTGGTGATGCGGACCTTCTGGAAGGGCATCTGCAGATCGACATTGATCCCCGGCGTCCCGCTCAGCATATCCTTCATCACCTTGTTCGAGACGCGGAACTCCTTCTCGGGCTCGCGCACCACGATATACATCCGCTGCCGCACATAGGCGACCTTCACCGTGGGGTTGACCGGATGCGGCTGGAACTTCCGCTCGCTCACCTTCACCACCGATGCATGATGGCCGAACGGAAAGAGGAACCCGGCGTAGACGACCTTCACGTAGTGGTCGCGCCCCATCGTGCCGCGATGCTTCCACTCCTCCACCGAGAACCCGTTGGGGAGCTTGTCGCTCGGCCAGACGCCGCGCACATCCATCCAGGCGCCCATCGAGCTGAGCATCATCCGCTCGACCGCGATCGGCACCGGCTCGTAGCGGGAGGTCTTCGGGGTGCCCATCAGATACATCCCGGTATCCTCGATGTTGAAGTTCGAGGAGAGGTTGACGATGTTGACCCTGTCGAACGCATCGAGCGTCATCCGGAAGGGGCTGTTCGAGTGGTTCGGCACCTGCTGGACGGCGTTCGGGTTGATATCGGGGGACCAGATCGCGCGGATCGTCCGGTAGTTGGCATCGTGCTCGTCGACGATCGGCAGCCCGTTCGCCCCCTGGTCGCGCACGCCGAGCCGGGTATGCCAGAGCTCCGTCCGCCCGGTCCGCACGCCGACCACCGGGGTCGGGGAGTGGGCCCAGGCGCCATACTTGTTGGGCGATACATACAGCCGGTACGGCGCCTCGATCGAGGTCTCGTTCGGCAGCGGGGCGCGGAGCTTCGGATGCTCGTTGACCTGCGCCGTATAGAACCCGGAGATCGATTTCTCCAGCTCCGCCTTCGACGCCACGAGGCCCCCGGTGTAGCGCGCGTTCTGCGTCTTGGTCTGCGTGTTGGCGCGCTTGGTGAGGATCATCTCCTCCGCCTTGGAGACTTTCTTCGGGGCGACGCGGGAGAGGCTCCCGACCTGGGTCTTCAGATCCCCCGCCCCGCCACGGCCGATCGGCGTGGTCCCGATCTTCCCGCCGGCCCCGGTCTTCCCCAGATCGAGCTGCACCCTGTAGCTGTTGCCCAGATAATATTTGTTGACGTCCGGATCGTTGAGCACGACGAGGGGATACCAGTTGGAGGCCTTCGGCGGAAGGGCGTGCGGCGCGACGTTCATCTCGAACTCGCCGCAGTACTTCAGCAGATCCTCGAGCGTGCACTGGATCGAGGAGACCGAGGCGGGCACCTTGAACGAAAGGCGGCTGAGCCCCGCCATGCGGGCATTCACCGGAGGAACGTAGGGCTTCGGGTTGACCGCGCTCGCCTCGTTGCCGGCATCGGGATCGCCCGGCTTCCCCTTCGATACGGGATAGCGCGGGTCGGTCTCGAAGAACGCCTGCTCGGAGATATTCTGCGGCTGCAGCCAGACGATGATATTGGCCGCCCCCCCGCTCCGCTCGATGACGGGGGTCGTGAAGGGGGCCCCCTTGCCCCCGGCTCCGGCCTTCACCGTCAGCCCGTCGAACTGAAAGATCAGCACCACCAGATCCTCCGGACGCACCAGCGCGGCGGCGGCGCTCGACAGCACCATCGCCGGGGGCTCGTCGGGATCGAGCGGATTCAGCTTCAGATAGTTCCCCACGTCCCGGCCGGTCACGGCGGCTCCGGCCGCGTCGAGGATCGCCAGACGCGTCCCCTGCGGCGTTGTGGCGGGACGGGCAATCGCCCCATCCAGCGGCAGGAAGGTCGCCAGCATCGCCGGGGCGGCATCCTGACGCTCGAGCGAGCCATCGCGCCCCACCAGCTCGAACCGACGCTCCTGATCGTCGTCCCCCAGCAGCACGCTCACCCCGCCGGCATGCATCCACTGTGGCTGGCGGCCGTAGTTCGCCAGCAGCGCGGCATGGCTTCGCTCGCCGTCGTAGGCCACGGCATAGCGGGCGCCGCGCAGCGGAATACCGAACGGCGCCCCGGTCTCATCGAGCAGCGCCCCGTGCGGACGGGCCGCAAGCCGCGCCATCTCCTGATCTCCCTCGGCCACCATCCCGCCGCGACGCCGCCCGGTCCGGCTCTCGGAGAGCTCGAGGTGAACCCGATCGAACGTATCCCCGCCTGCATGGAAGCTCCACCCCGTGAAGTCCTCATCCCGGGGGAGCAGCGGCCAGGAATGTTTTCCACGATCGAGCGAGAAGAGGGTGCGCCGCGACGCGGCCTGAGCGAAAAGGCTCGGGGTATCGGCGTCGGCAAGAGCGAGCTGGAAGGTGTCGGCCATCAGATCGGCGCCGTTGCCGGAGAGGATCGCGCCGGAGCGGCCATCGAAGGAGAAGGTCCAGTCGGGGGTGAACTCGGCGTGCGAGCGCTCGGGAAGGCGAAGCCGCGTCGCGGGTCCGACGGCGCATTCGCCGCCGTCGAAGCGGATCATCGCGTTGGCGGGCTGCGCGCCGAGGAGCCAGGATTCGAGCGGCATCCGGCAGGAGAACCCGCCGAGCGCCATCTGCAGATCCATCGTGCGCCGCATCAGCCCGGGCCTGATCTCGCAGGTCAGATCGGCCGGCAGATCGGTGCCGGGATAGCGGGCATCGCGCAGCTCCACCCGGATCATGCGGCCCGTCCTGTCGATCGAAAGCTTGGGCGACCCGGCGAAGCGCCGCGTGTCGATGGCCCATCGCTCCTTGCCGCCGAGCATGAACGCGAGGCGCCGCTCATCCCCGACGATCTCGAACGCGCCGGTACCGGCGAGCGTCGTGCCGATCGAGGAGAGCGCCGGCGATGCGGTGATGGCGGTGGTGCCGGTGAGCGCCAGCATCTGCCTGCGGGTAAGGGATATCCCCCGCTCTCCGGCGATAGCATCCTCGATGGCGGGAAGGCGCTTTGGACGCGGCAGGATGTTCTTCCGCAATGTGGCTAGATTCAAACGGGTCAACTTCATGACGGATGTTCCCTTGGCTGCTACAGTATCATCCAATGGTGGAGCGGGTACGCGCACTTGTTCATCCCCTCCGGGAGAGGGAACGGCGGCATTATTCGTTGCAGGAGCGGAGAAGCTCGTTCAGGACCTGCTTCATCTCGTTCTTCTTTGTCAGCTGATCGACGACCGCCTGCGGGACGATCGGCGGCACCTTCAGAAGATCGGGGCTGGCGAAGACGGTCTTGACATCCCCGGTCGGATTGAACAGCTGCACCCCGCGGTTGGGGGGGGTGAAGACGATCAGGCCGGTCCCCTTGCGCACGGTGGTGTCGCTGGCAACATCAACATTGATACGGGGATCGCGCACGATGACCGGATCGCGCGGATTGGTGCCGGGGTCGCGGAAGTCGGTGATCTTCCGGCGCGCATAATCGAACTCCCAGATCTCGCTCTCCCCCATCGGGAAATCGCCGTCGGCGGCGGTGACCATCCAGGCATAGCGGGCGCCGGACGTGAACTTGCGGGCGCTGATCGGATACTGCAGAACAGTGGCCGACAGCGAGCGCCGCTCGAACCATGCCGGGTTCGACTGCATCGCGTCGTAGGGGGTCTGGCGCCCGAGCATCTCGACGACCTTCAGCACATAGCGGACCTGCTGCCCGCGGCGAAGCGGCGCCGGCGGCATCCAGCTGAACACCGGAAGCTCATCCTCGACGGTCGACTGATTCTGCGGAGCTATCAGGATGGGGGGGGTGAGCTGCTGAACGATCTGGTTCTTGCAGTCGGTGGCGATCGCCGGGCCGTTGTCGCAGTCGACGCGGACCTCGACGCAGATCTGGTACTCACCGGTCGGCGCGCTGCCGGTGCGCAGAAAGACGCTCTTGTATTTCTCGTCGTAGTAGTTGGCGTTGATCGGCTGGATATCGGCGCCGGTGACGAGCTTCGATCCCGGAGGGAGCGTGAAGCGCGCGGTGGTTGCATCGACCAGCAGCTTGCCGATACCGGTCTCGGTGAGTGTGCCGAACAGACAGACCGTGTAGGTATTCTGGCTTGTGTTGGTCAGCCTGATCCTCCACAGATCGGCGATCTTCAACTGGTTTGGAGGAGGCTGAAAAAGCTGGACGGTGACCCCGGTGGGGAGCTGCGCGATGGCAGTCCCGCGGCCGAGCGCGACGAAGAGAAAGGCGAGCGCGATATACGTGGCAAGAACGCGAGCGGAGTTCATTACCGGTCCCCCAGAGATAAAGATGCATGGATACGTCGACCTTGGCGTCGAGCACCTGGTCCGGCCGAAGCGATACGACGATCGCTCCGGCACACGTGGACCATTCGCTCCGGTCACCCCGTATGGGCGATCCGGCAGCAATGACATCCTGGGGGGAATGTCAATGGGTCAGAACATTCAGGAATGGGGCAATGTTACAAAGAAGTTGGCGCATCTTCAAGAGCTTCATTCCCGATATCAAGAATATTTTGCTCGTGCCCCCTCCTCCACCCCGTCGGGCGATGTCCGGCAGATCAGCGGAGCACGCACACCATAGAACGTGCAACCGGAGATTTGGTTGGCGATTCCCCGAGCGGCATCCATCATGGAACTATCACTCCCTGCGACGGGTTGGGCATCGGGGGAGAACATTTCATGCGCTATGAAGTCTATCAACACAACGGAATTATGCGCTATCTTATGAATGCCGGCAGCATCTGCGAGTCCGCATCCCTGGTCAGGATACGGAAGACGCACCCCAGAGCTCGTATCGGCACGTGGCGTGCGCACACGCTTCAATGCGCACCGCAACGGCTCCCGCCTGCCTGGAAATGGCTCGGGGCCGGTTCGTCATTCCATACGGAGATATGGCGGGCGGCGGGGGATGGAATAACTACGAGCACAGGGGACGGAGTATATATATGAACCAACGGCACCAACCGACCATATGCGACCAGGAGCTGCTGGAGCGCATCGTCAGCAAGGACTGCGCAGCGCTGGCAGCGCTCTACGACAGATTCTCGAAGCTTCTGTATGGAATCATCCTCGCGGTGGTGCGCGATACCGACGACGCCGAGGATATCCTTCAGGATGTGTTCGTCCAGATATGGAAAAACGCGGGAAGCTACCAGCCGGAGCTCGGCGCCCCCAAGACATGGCTGGTCAGGATGGCGCACAACCGCGCCGTTGATCTCCTCCGCTCCAAACGCTACAAACAGAAGAAGTCCGAGGTGCAGGGAACTGCCACCGACCATGAGAATATCCCTCTCGACTCTCATATCGAGAACACGACCTGGAAGCAGACCATCCATAACGAGCAGAGCGTCCATATCTCGGCGGCGCTGGCGCAGCTCCCGCCGGAGCAGCACAGGCTGATCGAGCTGGCGTTTCTCCAGGGATACACCCATCAGGAGATCGCCCGTGATACGGGAATCCCCCTCGGGACGGTGAAGACCCGCATCAGAAGCGGCATGCAGGCCCTTCGCGCCCGGCTGCGGTTCGTGGCCGAGGAGATCCCGAACCGCTAGAGACGCCGTACAGGCATCTCCCCGGTATATCCCCCCTCCCATGTTCACGAGGCCCGGCGCCGAAACAGGGCACCCTCCCGCATCCCCGAACCGACGGAGGCACGGGGCGACGCGCCCCTCTCACGCGCGACGCGCCCTCATACGCGTCAGACGGATATCACTTATGGAACAGAACAACAACGATCCCCGGACCTTCCCCGAGTCCGGGGCACTCTATGCGCTCGGGGCCCTTCCGGCAGATGAGGCGGCGGCGTTCGAGTCCCGCCTTCTCGCCGGAGATGTCGACGCGGGCGAGCTGGAGGATCATCTTCTGACGATGACCGCGCTCTGCGAGGAGATCGCCTCGGCGATGCCCACCCCGCGGCGCGCGCTGAAGGATGCGGTGATGGCGGCGATAACCCCGCCGACCGAGGAGCCGCCTCAGACGGAGGAAACGCCGAAACAGATCTTCGTCCTGGCCGAAGAGGGGGAGTGGCAGCAGGCGGCCCCCGGCATCAGCCTCAAGCTTCTGCATGCCGATCCGGAGGGCGCCCGTACAACGGTACTGGTGCGGATCGACCCGGGAGCGGCCTATCCGCCGCACCGGCACAGGGGGGTGGAGGAATGCCTGGTGCTTGAAGGCGACCTCCATGTCGATGGAAGGGTGCTCGGCGCCGGCGACTTCACCGCGAGCTTCTACGACAAGGTCCATATCGACACGCACAGCGAGGGGGGATGCCTGCTGCTGATCAGCTCACCGCTGAACGATGAGTTTCTCGGGCCCGACGAGGGCACGCCCGCGTCGTAGCCCGCTCGCGCGATCTTCCCCGACCCTGCCGGTGAGCTTATAACGACATGGGCGATCCCGAAGATTCGGCATCGCCCATCGATTACTGCTCCGGCCCGCATCTAGTCCGAATTCTATCCCTCGGCGCCGCCATCGCCCGCCACCACCGCCTCGACAGTCTCTTCCGATTCCCCCCCCGCGGCGCCGTCGCCGGCATACGGGCTGTTCTCGACGCCGTTCTCCGCGACCGGTGCCTCCTGCCGGGCCGGCATCTGCCGCGCCCTCGCCGGAGCCTCCTTGCTCCCGGACTCGGAGAAGCGCACCGAGACGATCTTCGATACGCCATCCTCCTCCTGCGTGACGCCATACATCGTGTCGGCGGCCGACATCGTCCGCTTGTTGTGGGTCACGATGATGAACTGCGTATCGTGCACGAAGCGCCGGACAAGCTGGATGAACCTGTCGATGTTCGCATCGTCGAGCGGCGCATCGACCTCGTCGAGGATACAGAACGGCGAGGGCTTCACCAGGTAGATCGAGAAGAGGAGCGCGATCGCCGTCAGCGTCTTCTCCCCTCCCGACAACAGATCGATCGAGTGGGGACGCTTGCCGCGCGGCTTGGCGATGATCTCGATCTGCGCCTCCAGCGGATCCCCCTCCTCGAGCTTCAGATCGGCCTCGTCCCCCTCGTAGAAAAGGGAGGTGAAGATATCGACGAAGTTCTTCCGGATCTGCTCGAACGTATCGAGGAACTTGGTCTGCGCCGTATCGTTAATCTCGGCAATCGTCTCCATCAATGTCTTCTCGGCATTGCGGAGATCCTCGCTCTGCGACTTCAGGAACTCGAAGCGATCGTTCTCCTCGCGCCACTCTTCGTAGGCCAGCAGGTTCACCGTGCCGAGCATCTTGATGCGCCCCTTGATCTGGCGGAGCTGCTCGCGGAGATTCCCCATCAGCGATTCGGTCTGATCGCCCGAATAATCCTTCACCTCCAGCTCGACCTCCAGCTCATCCCGTCCCCGCTGCGCCATCGCCTCGGCCTTCATCCGGAGCTCGCTGATCTTGATCTCCAGATCGTGCGTCTGTCCGATCGCCGACTCGTACCCCTTCCGCTCCTCGCGGAGCGTCTCGGCGTGCCTGGCGATCTCCTCGCGCTTGGCCGTCTGCCGCCGGGCGATCTCATCCCGCCTGCTCTGCGCCTCGGCAAGCTCCGCGCGGAAGCTCTCGAGCTGATCCCCCCCCTCGCTCAGGCTCGCCTCGAGCGTCTCCAGCTCCTCCTCCGCCCGCTCCTTCTCCTGCGTCCGGACCGCGATCGTCCGCTCGGCGTTTTCGCGATCGCGCTTGATCCGCTCCAGCTCCATCCTGGCGCTCCGCTCCTCGCCGCGCAGCGCGGCCATCGCCACCTGCACCTCGTTCAGCGCGCGGGCGCGGACGGCAAATCCCGATTCGACCCGCTCGAGCTGTCCGGCGACCTCGCGCGCGGCGCGCTCGGCCTGCTCCTGATCGGCGCGCACCTCGGCGCGGCGCGGCTCGGTCCCCTCGAGCACCCCACCCAGACGATAGAGTTCCTCCTCGAACTTCCCGCGCTCGGCCGCATGCTCCTCGAGCAGATCCTCGGCGTATTCACGCTCGTATTCGATCTGGGCGCGGCGCTTCTCCACCTGCCCCAGCTCCTGCTGCGCCTTGCGGATGGCATCGGAGAGCATGCCGAGGTTGATCTCGTTGTGCTCCCCGGTGACGCGGGCTATCCGGTCCTCCAGATCGGCGAGCCGGCGGCGAAGATCCTCGACCTCGCGCCCGAGCCTCTCGATCTGCTCGCGCTTGCCGATGGTGTTCCCCTCGTTCTGTGTCTGCCCGCCGCCGCGGATCACCCCTCCGGAGCGGACAAGCACGCCGTCGAGCGTCACGGCCTGCTCGGCAGCGCCCCTGGCGATGGCCTCGGTGGCATCCTCGAGCGAGCCCACCACGAGCGTCTCGCTCAGCAGATAGCGCCGGAGCCTGTCATGCTCCGGGGCGGACGTACAGAGATCGCCCGCCCACCCTATCGCCTCGACACCCTCGATCGGCGGCTGCACCGGAGCGTCGGGCACGCGGTCGAGACAGACGAACGTCACCTTCCCCTTCCGGTTCGATGCGAGCGACTGCATGCCGCGCTTGGCATCGTCGAGCGCCGGAACGATCAGGTAGTGCGCCGCGCTCCCGAGCGCCGCTGCTATCGCCTGGCGGAACTGCTCGTCGGTGGAGATCGCCTCGCTGACGGTGATCTTCTCGATGGGACTCCAGTCGGGCTGCTTGACAAGAAACCGGACCGATTCGTCCTGATCGACGAGGCTGGAGAGGAACTCGATCTTCGACTGCCGTGAGTTGATGGCGTTATGCAGCTCCTGCGTCCCACCGCGAAGATCGTCGATCTCGGCGCGGAGCTGCGCCTTCTGCTCCTGCCCCGCCTCGAACTCCCGCTGCGCCGCATCCAGCCGCGCCTGCGACGCGGCATGCTCCCGCTCGACCTCCTCGAGCAGCTCGTCGGCGCGCTCACGATCACCGCGCGCCTCGTCATCCTCCTCGTCGAACTGCGCGAGGCGGCCCGTAAGGTTCTCGATGCGGGCGCGGGTGCGCTCCTCCTCGCCACGAAGCTCGGCGATCCGGTTGATCGTCGCGATCACCCGATCCTGCGACGTCTTGGCCTGGCGGCGAAGCTCGTTGACCTCCCCCTCGGCGGCGGAGACCTCGGCGCGCATCTTCTCGACCTCCCCCTCGGCGCCGGCGATCTGCTCGCGGAAGTTCTCGAGCGCAAGCTCCACCTCCCGCCGGTCGGCCACCAGCGCCTCGATCCCCCCCTCGGCCTCGGCGCGGTCGCGCTCGGCGCGCTCGATGACGTTGCGCAGCGAGCGGCGGCGCTCCTCGGCCACCGCGCGGCGCTGTTCCACCTGGGCGATGCGGCCGCTGATGGCGTTGACATCCTTCTGGGCCTCGCCGAGCGATCCCTCGATCTCGTTGTATTCCCGCTCCAGCTCCAGCAGGATCTCCTCCTCCTCGGCGAGCTGCGCGTCGAGCGCCTCCTTCTTCGTCCGGGCCTCGGCGAGCCGTCCCTCCAGCGGAGCGATGCGCCCCACCGTGCTGCTGTACTCCCGCTCCAGGATCTCGATCTCCAGGCGCTTGCGCTCCTCCTCGAGCTTCGTATACTCCTCGGCCTTCTTCGCCTGGCGCTCGAGCGAGCCCACCTTCTTGCCGACCTCCTTGGTGATATCGTTGACGCGCATCAGATCCTGCTGCGTCGAGTCGAGCCTGCGGAGGGCCTCCTTGCGGCGGACCTTGTACTTGGTGACGCCGGCGGCCTCCTCGAACAGGCGGCGGCGCTCCTCGGCGCGATCGGAGAGGATCGTCTCGATCATCTTCAGCTCGATCACCGAGTAGGCGTTCGAGCCCATGCCTGTATCCATGAACAGATCGACGATATCGCGCAGGCGGCACTGCGTCTTGTTCAGGAGATACTCCGAGTCGCCGTTGCGGAACAGGCGTCGCGTCAGCGTCACCTCGCTGTATTCGGTCGGGAGGATTCCCTTGGTGTTCTCGATCGTCAGCGATACCTCGGCCATGCCGAGCGGGCGGCGCTTGCCGGCGCCGTTGAAGATCACGTTCTCCATCTTATCGGAACGGAGCGCCGAGGCCTTCTGCTCACCGATCGACCAGCGGATCGCGTCGATGACGTTCGATTTGCCACAGCCGTTCGGCCCGACCACCGCCGTGATGCCATCGTTGAAGCGAAGAACCGTTTTATGGGCGAAGGACTTGAAGCCGACTATTTCGAGTTTGCTGAGATACATCTACTGTCGTTGGTATGTCTGGCGGGGAAACCGAATCGCTCGGTCCGTGTTCCGAAGCGCGGCTCACCTGGAGCGGTCCCTTCCCACCACGATGGTTGTATTCCCCTCATCACCGACTCCGGCGGTCGGACCATTAGACAGGCGGAGGACGCCTGTGGCTGGCTGAATAGGGCGCTAAGTTACGCAGAAGGGCGTTCATACAGTAGGAGATTGAGTCGGTGGGGATGGCGTTTCGCGCGCGGGAATACCGGGCCGGAGACGATGCGCCATGGCGAGCCGGGCCGGATGACGCGATGGCAATTATCGTGGCGGAACCACGACGCCCGGGCGGGGCCATAGGATTAGGCTATCGCCTTTCCCCGGAATCACCATGCGGAAGATCGGACAGAGCCATGATCATCCTTCCGCCCGAATCTTTCGGGATATGATCATTCGGAAGGTGGAAAGATGGTAAGTCATGTTTGATATGCAATAACGCACGTAGCATACAGCATACATCGGATGACTCGGACCCGGCAGCGGCTCCGGAGACTGCCATGCGTTTTTGAGGAGAACCCGGGAGTCGCGGCACTCCCTGCATCATCACTCGATGCCGGTCCGATACGGATGGGAGGGGTGACATCCCGGCCCAGCCACGGCGCCGTCACTCAGCTCAATGCTTACTGCCATATCTCCCCCTCAAACTTCCGGGCAGGATGCAGCCGAGACAAAGGCGACGGGGAATCGATACTCGATGTGCAATAACGCACACGGGTTACGCCGGACCATCCGAGCCGGACAGCAATTCAGACCGACCGCTCGCGGCGCAATGCATCGTACATCAGGGGCATCTCCCTCTCGATCGCGGTCATCAGCTCGGCCCCCTGATCGAGCTTCCCCTCGATCCCCATCTCCTCGAGCTCGCCCAGATAGGTCGAAAGCCGCCGCGCGCCGAGGATCGAGGTGCTTCCGTTCAGCTTGTGGCTGATATGGCGCACCGCCATCGTATCGCCACCATCGAACGCCTGGCGCAGATCGGTCATCCGCTGCGGCGTCTCCCGCAGGAACAGATCGATAAGCTCGTTGACGAAGCTCGTCGGGCCGTCATCCCCCAGCTCCCGCAGCCCCATAAGGATATGGCGATCGAGCGGCCCATCATCCGCCGCTGATCCCCCGTCGGCCCCCTCCGGCTCCTGGCCGGCATGCAGACTTCCCGTGGAGAACTCCTTCCAGTGCTCGATCAGCCGGGCAAGCTCCGCCACATCGACAGGCTTGCTGATATAATCATCCATCCCGGCGGCAATGCATCGCTCGTATGTCCCCTGCATGGCGCTCGCGGTCAGGGCGATGATCACCGTATGCTCGTAGCGCCCCTCGCGCCGCCTGATCTCCTCGGTGGTACGATAGCCATCCATCTCCGGCATCTGGCAGTCCATCAGGATCAGATCGTAGCGCTCCCGCTCCAGCAGATCGAGCACCTCGCGTCCGTTGCTGACCACGTCGGCGTGATAGCCCAGCTTGCCGAGCTGCCCGATGATCACCCGCTGGTTGATCAGGTTGTCCTCGGCCACAAGCAGGCGCAGCGGCGCATGTCCGGACGCCGACGAGCTCTCCGATCCGGCGTGCTCCGTCGCCGGTGGGGCCGTCGCCGGGGTGCTGCCGATCTCCATCGGCATTGTGAACCAGAAGCGCGATCCCTGCCCCGGCTCGCTCTCCAGACCGATGGTGCCGCCGGCCATCTCCACCAGCCGCCGCGATATGGCGAGCCCGAGCCCGGTGCCACCGAAACGGCGCGTGGTGGAGCTATCCCCCTGGCTGAAGGCCTGGAACAGATGGCGCTGCACCTCCGGCTCGATGCCGATGCCGGTATCCTGCACCGAGAAGCGAAGCTCGGCGTGGGAGCCGCTGCTGGCGTCGAGACGCACATTCAGCACCACGCTTCCCTGATGGGTGAACTTGATCGCGTTGCCGAGGAGGTTCAGCAGGATCTGGCGCAGCCTGTGGGGATCGCCCCGCAGCCAGACCGGAACGCCGGGGGCGACCAGCCAGGTCAGCGTAAGCCCCCTGGCTTTGGCGCGCTCCGACAGCAGCGCCACGGTGCCGGCGATCGTCGAGCGGAGATCGAAATCGACGCTCTCGAAGACAAGCCTCCCCGCCTCGATCTTCGAGAAGTCGAGGATATCGTTGATCACCGTCAGAAGCGATTCGGCCGATGTCCTGATCGTATCGGCATAGTCGCGCTGCTGGGGCGAGAGTCCGGTATCGCACAGCAGCCCCGCCATGCCGATGATGCCGTTCATCGGGGTGCGGATCTCATGGCTCATATTGGCGAGGAACTCCGACTTCAGCCGGGATGCCTCCACCGCGACCTCGCGCGCCTGGATCAGCTCATGCGCCTGTTCGTTCAGCAGACGCGCCTGCTCCTCGGCCTGGCGAAGGGCGCTGGTGCGCTCGGCCAGAAGCTCCTCGAGCTGCTCGTTGAGCTTCTTGAGCTGCAGCTGGGTGCGCGCCAGATCGCGGTTCTGCTGGACTGCGTTTTCGTAGGTGGAGACAAGAAGATCGAGGATCTGCCGGCGGTCGGCGCGGATACGATGGAGCTCGCCGTTGAAATAGATATCGCTTCCTTCATCGGGGGATTCCTCCCGGCGCAGCTGCATATTCTCCAGCAGCCCGTCGATCCTCGACAGGATCTGCCCCTCGTCGCTGTTCTTGATGATGAAGTTATCGGCCTTGCACTCAAGGCCACGGATGACGTCGGTGGTATCGGAGAGGCTTGTCAGAAGCACCACCGGCGTATCGCGCAGCGCCGGATGATCCTTGATTCTGCGGCACATCTCATAGCCATCCATCACCGGCATCATCACATCGCTGATGACGAGCGTCGGCCGGAGCGCTGCGGCGCGCTCAAGCCCCTCGGCACCGTTGCGCGCCACGGTCACCGCATAGCCCTGATGCACCAGCGTCCGTTTGAGCAGCTGTGCCTGCATTGCGCTATCCTCCACCACGAGGATATGGATCGAACCCGGACTATTCTGTTGCTGAATCATTGTGCTACGTTAGTTGACTCTCGTCCTGCGGCGCTTCGCGCACGATCCGTAGAAGCTGGCGTGCTATCTCCTCCGGATTCAGGATATATCTGGCCGCGCCGAGCTCGATCGCCTGTTTCGGCATGCCGAACACGGTGCTGCTTCTCTCATCCTGGGCGATGGTCACACCGCCGGCGTTCGCTATCGCAAGCATGCCGTCGGCGCCATCCCTTCCCATTCCCGACAGCAGCACTCCCACCACGCCACTGCCGAAACATCTCACTGCCGATGTCATGCTCACCGTCACCGACGGACGATGTCCGTTGTTCAGGTCGCGCGTTGTGGCAACGAAGCGCCCATCGGCCCCTATCTCGAGATGATGATCCTCGGGGGGAAGATAGATCGTCCCGGCCTTTGGAAGCTCACCCGAGACGGCCACCCGGATGCTCAGCGGAGACTGGGTCTGGAGCCAGTCGATGAGGCCGGGAAGGAAACCGCAGGTTATATGCTGGACACAGATAACCGGCAGAGGAAAATCCCCCGGAAGATTCGAGAATATACATCGAAGCGCCTGAGGTCCGCCAGTCGATGCCCCGACAACCACGATCCGCGGGCGAGCGGAGGCCGCCGCGACGGCCAAACGAGGCGCCGGCGGCAGCGGCTCGGGCGCATCGATGGCGCGGCGGCGAAAGACATAGACGCCGGCCAGGATCTTGATCTTGCTGATCAGCTCGCGCGCCATCCGGTCGTAATCCTCGGGCGACGAGCCGACCGGCTTCGGAAGGACATCGAGCGCGCCCGCCTCGAGCAGGCGAAAGACGTTGTGCCGCCCCTCGTCGCGCGCGGCGGAGCTTATCACAAGCACCGGACGGGGATAGAGGGAGACGATCTGCCGGGTGAGCTCCAGACCGTCGACATCGGGCATATGCAGGTCGGTACAGACCACCGCGGGCTGCAGACGGGGGATCATCTCGAGCGCCTCGCGGCCGCTCCGGGCGGTTCCCACCACCTTGATCTCGGGGGATGTGGCGAGCACGCGCGCCAGAAGCGCAAGCGCCACCGCCGAATCATCCACCAACAGAACGGTAATAGGGGGTTTGCCAGTGGTCGATGTCAGGCTCATCACAGCAATCTCCGAAGAGTGTCGAGGAGCACTTTCTGATCGAACGCGGGCTTCGTGAGATAGGCGTTGGCCCCAACTTCGATCCCGCGCCGTTTGTCCTCATCCCGCGCAAGCGATGTCATCAGCACGATCGGCAGCGACGCATATGCCTCCTGCTGCCGTATTCTCGCGGTCATCGACAGACCATCCAGGTTCGGCATCTCCACGTCGGAGATGACCGCGTCGAAGGCACGCGTGCCGAGCTTCGACAGCCCATCCATCCCATCGACGGCGATAACGACGTCGTAACCGGCCCCTTCCAGTATCCTCTTCACCTGCGTTCTCGTCGTCAATGAATCTTCGACCAGAAGGACGGCGCGCGCCGGTGGCAACACAACAGGCTGAAGTACCGGAAGGGCGGCTGTACGATTCTGTATGCTTTTCAGCAGATCGAAGGCGTTTAAAATAACACAAACTTTTCCCGATCCGAGAATCGTCGAGCCGGAGACGTTGCGCACGCGGCGAAGGATCGTGCTTTCGGGCTTCAGCACGATCTCCTGCTCATCGAGCAGGGCATCGACGATCACGCCGAACCGCTCTTCCCCCTCGGCGAGCATCACGCAGTGAAGCCGGGCCGACGGCGCGGCGGGAGCCGCCGGCGGCTCCGGAAGCTCGAGCAGCGCGGCCAGCGGCACGACCGACACAGGAGCCCCGTCGATCAGCGTGGTCTCCCTCCCCTCGGCGAACTGGATATCCCCGGCCGACAGCAGCAGCGCCCGCTGCACGCTCTCCACCGGGATGGCGAAGCTCTCCCCCGCCGCCGACACGATCAGCACGCGCGAGGTGGCGAGGCGCAGCGGAAGCTGGATGATGAACGTCGTCCCTTCTCCCTTCGTCGAGCGGACGGTGATCGTCCCCTTGAGCTGTTCGATGTTCGTCCGCACAACATCCATCCCCACCCCTCTGCCCGACAGATCGCTGACCAGCGCGCGCGTCGAGAACCCCGGCGTGAAGATCAGGGCGCCGATCTGCCCGTCGCTCATCCTGGCGAGCTCATCGTCGCCGTACATCCGCCGCTTCCGCGCTATCCCGGCGATCCTCTCCAGATCGAGCCCCCGTCCATCGTCGGAGAGCGCGATCAGCGTGCCGGTGCCGCTCTGGCTGGCCCGTATCGTTATGGTGGCCCGTGGGGGCTTGCCGATCCGCAGCCGCTCCTCGGGCGCCTCCACTCCGTGATCGATCGCGTTCCTGAGCATATGCATCAGAGGGTCCTTGATCTCCTCGAGGATCCTCTTGTCGACGGTGATCTCCCCCCCTTCGATCACCAGCGCCACATCCTTTCCCTGCTCGCGGGCGATATCGCGCACCATATGGGAGAAGAGGTTCAGGATGGTGGCAAGGGGAAGAAGGCGAACCGCGCGAATCCCGTCCCCCAGCTCGGTGGCGACGAAGTCGAGCTTCGCGCTATCCTCGGCGACGCCCGCGCGCAGACGCTCGATCTCCTCGGCGATGCGGTCGGTGCGGTTCTTCTCGCGGCCGGCGGCGACATAGACGCGCTCCAGCTTTTCATGGTTTGCCGTGGCGCGCAGCCGCTGCATCGCCTCGCGCCCCATCACCTCGCGCAGATCGTCGAGCATCGAGCGCCGCAGTGCAAGATCGCGGGCGTGTTCATCCCAGAGCGCGGCCAGCGCGTCGATCTCGGCCAGCCGCATCGCCAGCCGGGTGCGGGCGACGGCAAGCTCGCCGGCATGGGTCATCAGCACGTCAAGCTTCCGGGGATCGACCCGTATGGTCTCGATCTGGAACGCCCCACGTCCCGGGGCCGCTTCCGGCGCCGGAGCTGAAAGCTCGGTGGTCATGGCGGGATGCTCGCCATCGGATGCGGGGGCATCACCGGGCAACGGGGCGCCGGACGGCCCATCGTCGGGCAGATGATCATCATCACCGGAGGGCTCGGCGTCCGAAGAAAAGGAAGGGACTGAAAGCGGCGCCACGTCATCGGTATCCGCCGGATCGACACCCGCCGGCGCATCGCCGCGAAGGAGCGCGACCACGGCCCATGCATCGACACCCGAGGGGATGCCGGCCACGACTTCGTCCACGAGCCGCCGCATCGCGTCGAGCCCCCGCTGCAGCCGCGCCACGACCGCCGGCGACGGACGCGCATCGTCGCGCATCGCGTCGCCGAGCAGATCCTCGAAGCTGTGGGCGATCGTCTGGATCTCACTCGCCCCCACCATTCCCGCCGAGCCCTTCAGCGTATGGATATCGCGAAACAGCTCCTCGATGGTGGTGCGATCGCCGGGGGATGATTCAAGGCGCAGCAATCCCTGGTCGAGCCGTTCGATCCGCTCGTCGCTCTCGGCCTTGAACAGCCCGGCGAGCTCCTTGTCCTCTCTGAGATTCAGCATCGGCATCGATGATAGTACGTTGATGCGTCGCATGACGCCGAGGCGCGGCTCACACGATCGCCTTCAGATTCTGCGCGGCATCGACCAGCGTCTGCACTCCGACCTTGGTCTGGGAGATCCCGATCGCCGTCTCCTTGGCGCCGGTGTTCAGACTGTTCATCGCATCGACCACCTGGCGGATGGCGGCGGCCTGCTGCTTCATATTCAGCGTGATCTGCTGGACGCTCTCGAACGTGCCGTTGATGGCGTGGGCGGAGGTATTGAACGCCTCCCCGGTATTGTTGACCAGCCGCATCCCCTCGTCGACGGTCTTGGTCCCCTCCTCGGTAGCCATCACCGTCGAGTTGGTCGATTTCTGGATATCGAGCAGCAGGGCGTTGATCCGCTCGGCCGACTTCTTGCTCTGATCGGCGAGCTTCCTGATCTCGACGGCGACCACCGCGAACCCGCGCCCATGCTCGCCGGCGCGCGCCGCCTCCACCGCCGCATTGAGCGCCAGAAGGTTGGTCTGGCTGGCGAGATCCCCGACGAGATTGGTGATATTGCCGATCTGACTGGTATGCTCGCTCAGCCGGAGGATCTGCTCGGCGATGGAGCCGACCTTCTCTTTGAGCGTCGCCATCGCGCCGAGGGTCTGCTGCACGGTGCGCCCTCCCCCCTCGGTGAGCGTGAGCGACTGCTGCGCGGCGAGCGAGATGGCGTCGGCCTGCTCGGCCGACTGTCGCGATGACGCCCCCAGCTCGTCCATCGTGGCGGTGGTCTCGTTGACCGCCGCGGCCTGCTGGGTGGCGGTGCGCTCGTGCTGGTTGATCGTCGAGGCGATCTGGGTGGATGACGTCGAGATGGCGCTGACCGCGCCGTTGATCGTGCCGACGATCCCCGAGGAGATCAGGATGCCGGCCGCGATCGCCACCAGCGCGCCGATCGCGGCGCCGATGAAGACGATCTCGGTGATCGCGTCGAGCGCATCCTCCTCCTCCTGCCACTGCTGGTCCAGCCTGGCGACCCTTGTCTTGCGAAGCTCCTCGATCCTGGCGCGCACTTCATCCATGGCCTCCTTCTCGAACCCGCTCCCGATCATCGCGGCCACCATCCTGAAGGCCGAATCGGTGCCGGCCCGGCGGATGGCGATGGCGCTGTCCTGCCAGGGGATCAGGCTCTGTTCGATCGTCCTGTCGATCTTCTCCCAGCTCTCCAGGCGCGCCGTATCGTTCGTGATCTGCGTCCGGAGCGCCCGCAGCGTCTGCTGAAAATCATCGCGGCCGGCACGCAGAGGATCGAGGAAGGTGTCGTTGCCGGTGATGATATATCCCCGGAAGCCGGTCTCGTTGTTGAGCAGCGCGCGGAGCGCGCGCTGGTTCAGCTCCAGAAGCCTGTGCTGCACATCGATGCCATGCGCGGCGTCGGCGCTCCAGCCTCCGGCGATATGCGCCAGCAGCGCAACCACAAAGGTGAGCACGATCGGCACCGCGTAACCAAGCAGTATCCGCTGTCTGAGTTTGAGTCCCTTGAACATGATAGACCTTGTGATTCTCTAGTAGTACAGTTCCTCCCGGCGCCATCCCCATGCGCCGGAAGAGCGATCCCACGGATGCCTCAGTTTGGTGGAATGCCGGGCCGGCGTTCAACTCCCGCCCAGCGTATCAGCACTCGACAATCAAGCCGAGACACTCCCCGGAAGAGCGACCCCACGGATGTTTCCGTCTCACCCGACCTGCTCGTCGACATCGAGCGCTCCGCTGGCGAAGATGGTGCCCACATCGAGCATGCTGAAGATCTTCGGTCCGTAGCGCGCCACCCCCGTCACATGGCGTATGGCGGCCGAGCGGAGCGCCACCGGCACCGAGGAGAGATCCTCGATGGCACGCTCGATCACGTCGAGCACCTCATCGGCGACGATCCCGGCGCGGCGCCCGTCGATCTGCACCACGATCGCGTTGCCGATCGCTATCCTTCCGTCGACCGGCATGCCGATCGCACCACGGATATCGACGAGCGTCAGGATATCGCCGCGAAGGTTCATCTGGCCGATGATATGGCCGGGGCAGCAGGGGATCCGGGTGACATCCCTGACCTCGGCGAACTCCCGCACCAGCTCGAGCCGCACCCCGAAGTATTCCCCGCCGAGCCGGAAGAGCGCTATCGGCAGCAGTCCCTCCGGCACCACGCTCCGAAGCGGGGCCAGCAATGCGGCGGCCCGCTCCCTGAACACCCCCCGTTCATCGTCGGAGCTGTCGGGGGCGAAGCGGGGCATGTGGGGGGCGGGCTCCCCTCCCTGCGGACCGGCCAGCCCGGCATACCGCACGAGCCGGTCGACGCCGAGGATCGCGACGATCTCCTCGCCGAGACGCGCCATCGCCGTGATGAACCGGGTGCGCGGCTCGGCGTCCCCGGCATACGCCGGAACCGGCCCCAGCGCCGCATCGGATACCGCCAGCACCTCGCGCACCTCGTCGACGATCATGCCGAAGGTGACCCCCTCGAACTGCGCCACGACGACGATATCGCCCGGGCGCGGCCGGTGCGGAGGGAGCCCGAGCCGCGCATCGAGATCGAGCACCGCCAGCACCTCTCCGCGCAGATTCAGCAGCCCCGCGATATGGGATGGCGCCTCGGCGACCGGCGTCAGCTCCGGCAGCGGAATGATCTCCCGGATGGCGGCGGCATCGAGCCCGTAGCAGGCGTTGTGCAGCATGAATATGAGGAACGATCGCATCGTGATGGGCCTCCGTTATGCCCGTTGCAGATAGGCGAGGATCTCCCCGGCCGTGGCCTCGCCGTAGTGGCGCACATGCGCACCGGCGGGAAGCGCCGCCAGCAGATGCATTGCCTGGCCCCGCAGCCCCGCCGCGCGACGGCCATCCCCCTCGCCGGCATGGATATCGGCCAGGTGAAGATAGGCCGCGACGCTCCCGGGAGCTATATAGAGTATAGCGTTGTAATGCTTCTTCGCGACGCTCTTCTCCCCGCGATCCTCGGCGATATGGGCGAGGATAAAGTAGGGATCGGTCAGCAGCGGATCGATCTTCAACGCGTCGTCGCAGCGGCGGATCGCCGCGTCGTATTCCCCCCTGTCGGCATATGCCATCCCCATCAGCGCAAGCAGCCGCGCATTGCGCGGATCGTCGCGCAGCGCGCGCTCCCCCATCGCGATCGCAGCGGCATGGCTGCCGGCGGCGATCAGCGCCTCGATCTCCTCCAGCGGCACGACCGGCGGGGAGGCGGCCTTCTGCGGTGCCGAGACCGACGGACCCGATGAGCGGATCGGCGGCGGCACGGCGGGAAGCGGAGCCGGGGGAATGATCGGCGGAAGATCGAACGGGGACGCCGGCGCCCTCCCTCCATGCGCTCCGGTCTCGATCGCCGGACTGGCGGAGCGCTGGTAGACGACCGACTCGGCGAAGTGCCGCGTCCGCAGCCCGGCCAGATCTCCCGGCCCAAGCTCGCCATGCCCCGTCAGCAGATATCCGCCATCGGCCAGCAGATCTGCGAACATCGCCACCGCCGAACGGATCGCCTCGCGCCCGAAGTAGATGAAGACATTTCTGCAGAGGATGAGATCGAATTTCCCCCATACGACCGCATCGCAGCCGGCGCTCTCCCGCGCTAGGTTTCCCTGCCGGAAGGTGACCATCGAACGGATCGCCGGGTCGATGGTCCAGTTGTCGTCGCGCTGCCGGAAATATCTGGCGCGGACCGCGGGATCGACCATTCTGAACGACCATGCTCCGTAGACCCCGGCCCTGGCCTTCTCGATGGCTCCGGCGCTTATATCGCTGCCGATGATATCGATATTCCATCCCGCGCGCTCCGGCAGCAGCTCGGCCATCATGATCGCCAGCGAGTATGGCTCCTCGCCGGTCGAAGAGCCGGCGCTCCAGATCCGGATCGATCGCCGGAAGGCGGCGCGGCCGATCAGCTCCGGCAGCAGCGTCCTTCTCAGCAGCGCCATCTGCCCCTGATCGCGGAAGAAGTAGCTCTCGTTGTTGGTGATACTCAGCGCCAGTTCGTCCCATTCGTGCCGGGAGGATGAGGTATCGAGCTCCAGCAGCTCCAGATATTCATCCACGGAGCCGAGCCGCAGACGCGCCATCCGCCTGACCACAAGCTCCTGCAGCCCCTTCCGTTCCCGGTCGGACACACGTATCCCGGTGCGCTCGCCGACGAGCTGCTCGAAACGATATAAGGATAGCTGGTTCATTCCCGGCACTATCGAGCGCGGCATTGCGTGTGACAGAGGACCATCCAACAGACGTAGACCATCGGGGAGACCGACGTACCGATGAGCCGGAGCCATCCCCGCATCGGACCGGACGCGGGGCAGGATCATTCTTCGAGCTGCGCGCAGTTATCGCAGTTGCCGCAGCGCGGCTCATCATGAAATCCGAAATATTCGTTGATGAAGACCCTGCGGCATTCCTCACCACGAAAATAGTGCACCACCGACAGGAGCTTCCTGTTGCCGTTAAGCCGCTTCTGCTCCAGCATCTCCTCATCCTGCAGAACGTCGGGAAGCTCCGCCACCACGCGCAGATCGTGGTTCTCGATGCTCCCCTCGGTGACCCCATGACGGTCGAGCATACCAAGAGCCGTCTCGACACGAAAATCGCGCCGGTTTCTGAAGGTAAGCTCCTCGCGAAGATAGTCGGCGCCGAGGGCGTTGGCGCGCTCGATCTCGCCGCGAAGGATTCCGTAGAGCCGCGCATAGAATCCGGCGTCGGGGTTCGACCAGGTGATGAACTCCATCTGGATGGAGAGATCTTCCTGCTTGTAGAGCAGCAGGCAGAGCGAGTCGCGGCCATCGCGGCCGGCACGCCCTATCTCCTGGTAGTACGATTCGATCGACGACGGGGCCTCGGCATGGATGATAAAGCGGATATCGGGCTTGTCGATCCCCATGCCGAACGCGTTGGTGGCAAGCATCAGCACGTTCTCCCCCCCCATGAAACGCCGCTGCGCCCGCCGCCGTTCCTCGGCGCTCAGCTTTCCGTGATAGACCCCGTGGGTGATCTTCTTATCGCGGAGCATCTGGGAGAACTCCTCGAGCGTCTTGATCAGCGAGAAGTAGATGATCCCGGAGCCTCCGTACTCTCCGACCACCGGAAGGATCTCGGCGAGCTTCTCCTTTTCGTCGAACACCTCGCGCGCCTCCAGCCGCAGGTTCGGACGGCCGATCCCCTGGTGGAACACCCTGACATCGGCGGGATCGAGGCCGAGACGCTCGACGATATCATGCTGCACCTCCGGGGTGGCCGTGGCCGTCAGGGCGATAGTGAGCGGGTTGCCGATCAGCTCCCGGAACTCCCCCAGCCGGGAATAATCGGGGCGGAAGTCATGCCCCCAGGCGGAGATGCAGTGTGCCTCGTCGACGGCCAGCAGCGCGATCCGCGCCGAGCGTATCCGCTCGACGAACTCGGGTTTGCGGAAGCGCTCCGGCGTCACATACAGGAGCTTGTAGCGCCCGTCGACGAATCCCTCGAGCCGCGCCTCGCGATCCTCCTTCGAGACCGTGGAGTTGATATAGGTCGCGGGGATATCGCGTCGCCGGAGCGCGTCGACCTGATCCTGCATCAGCGCGATCAGAGGACTCACCACCAGCGTCCCTCCATCGAAACAGAGGGCGGGAATCTGGTAGCAGAGCGATTTGCCGGCGCCGGTCGGCATCAGCACCAGCGCGTGGTCGCGACCATCGGCAGAGCCGACCAGCCGGTCGATGATCTCCTCCTGGGCTCCCCGGAAGCCATCGAACCCGAAGTAGCGTCGGAGCAAATCGCGCGGATCAGCGGACATGGGAATCCTTCGGGGCGTCGGAGGTGAAATGATCGGCGCAGCGCGCAGTCACAGAACGGGGAACAGGGAGTTGATGCATCGAACGGAACAGAAAAGCGAAATGAATGAGATCCGGACGCTCAGGGAACAGCACGAGGTATGGGAGCCGGAAGGAGAGGGGCCGGCGGCCGAAAGCAGCGGCGAGAAGGGGCGCACCGATCAGGGATTGCTGATGCTCATCAGAAGCATCAGGCTCCCCGCCGAGCGCTTCGCGTTCAGGTTCGCGAACACTCCCGCGCCGATCCCGAGCCAGGAGGATGTCTGAACGATCCCTTCTCCTCTCAGCGGAACGCCGACCGTCGAGAAATCATAATCGGTCCCGCTCTCGCCATGCTTCCGTCCGGCGACATATGCCGCGAAGATAGCAACCACCGGTCGATAATCCCTTCGATCGGATCAGCAGGGCAGGGTCGCAGGGTGCCAGAATGTTGGGCCGGAGTTCAACTCCGGCCCAGCGTATCGGCTCGACGATCAACCTGAGACACTACCGATCAGCAGGGCAGGGTCTCACTGTGAAGTTCAATGTTCACTTGTAGCCTCAACTCCATATCGTATTGCCGCTTCAAGTATATGGGTGTTTATATCGCTTAGCTTATTGAACTTAATACAATACCCGGTCACGCTGGCCTTGCCCAGTTCTTTTCCGTACCGCTGGGCCAAATACGACTTATCATCGATACCAAGGATATAGACAGAGATTCCGGTTTTGTTCGCGCTCATGCCAATTTGAAAAAACTCCCTGGTTTTTCCATTGGCATATTTTATCGTGCGAAATCCATATCCTACGGTAGGGTTGTTGATAGTTTTGTTTTCGCTGTTTTTACCATCGTCGAACCACAGCTTACACTCCGGCAGCACCTGCAGTATGAGCAGATGCAGCTGCTGCATATCACTACGCTTTGGTTCAGGCTGGCTGGCGATATACTTATCGATGTGCTCGTGTACGTTTTGTTCCTGCACGTTCATATGAATTATTGAATTATGGATTATCGGCCTGTCTTTTCACATCTCGCTTTATTTTCAGCCGCGCCCTACTTCATTGTTTCGACTTTTCCATGTAGGCATTTTTTCCTTTTCTTTTGTCCATCATTTACGCTTCAAACTAAGGCAGTGTCGCAGGATACCAGAATGTTGGGCCGGAGTTAAAATCCGGCCCAGCGTAGCAGCGTTCGACGATAAAGCAATCAGCAGCGCCACAGCGGATGCGGGAGCGGTCACTGGTCGCGCGCCTCCCCCTCCTGCTCGATGGTGACCACGACGCCGGAGTTCAGGAGCATCTCTTCCGGAAGAGATGGACCACCACCGGAGGCTTGCTCCGTCCGTGTGATGGCGATCTCCCCGGCATGCACGCCATGGCCGCGAAGCTCCGCCAGCAGCGCCCCGGCGATCCGCTCCAGCGCCCCATCATCGGCATCCCCCGCCGGCATTATCGTCACCCGCGCCCCGTCGCGGGCCGATGCGGCGATCTCCCTGATCATCATCCGCTCGCCATCCCCGGGAAGGCCGGCCCCGGCGAGATCCGGAAGAAGGAAGCTGAACACTTCGCGCCGTGTGATGGCCCCGTCATCGCGCAGCAGATCGAGACGCGCCTCGGCGCTGACGCTGTCGCCGGCGGAGTCGAGCACCATCAGCGTGGCGACCACCGGACCCGCACCGACCGCGCCGCCATCGAGCCGCAGCGAGAGATCGACGGCGCTCAGCTCCTGCTGCGTCCGGCCGGCATACGCAGCCAGTTCGCGGCTCCCCTGCGTGAGTCTCAGCCGCCATGCGCGCAGCCCGGCCTCGGCATCGATCCGCTGCGTTATCCCAAGCGACGGCGCCTGCAGCTCGCGCACGATCCATACCGACTCTACCGGCCCGCCGACCGGACCCTGCAGCCCCACGGTCAGCTCGGGCGCGTCCGCCGGATCTGGCTTCTCCCCGCGCGCGATTTCCGACCGTATCCTGCGGCGATCGATCCCCCATACATCCTGGAGATATCCCCGCACCCGGTCGGCACGCTCCTCCATCATCCCCCCCGCCGGATGGATGAGCGTGATGGTCGCCGATGGCTCCGAGCGAAGCCTGGAGCCGAGCAGGTTCAACATCTGATGATACAGCTCGACGGGCTCCATCCGGGCGAGCGACCGGTCCGAGAAGGAATCGGTCCCGGCCGATGAAAGCCTCGCGTAGCGGTCGGGAATGCCGGCGGAATCGGGATCGAAAAAGATACGGGGAAGGAACGGCATCATCCGCCTGTGCAGGATCTCGCGGGAACGGATGACCGCCACCGACGCGCGCGCCGTATCGTCGCCGTTGCCATGCAGCGCAATCGAGGCGCTGAGGTGTCGGCGCGCGGGGACGGGGATCGCGATGGCAGGTGAATCGATAACAGGGACAGGGGCCACGGGAGCAAGCCCTCGCGGCTCCAGCAGCAGCGCGGCGCCGCCGCCGATCCTGAGAGAGCGGGCGCCCATGTTGTTGAGAAGCGCGGGGAGATCCAGACGAAGATCGAGATGGGGAATCAGCGTCAGGCCATCGGCAAACGGCAGCCGGAGCGCCCCCGACACGGTGGGCCCGTAGCGCAGCCTTCCGCCACCGAGAGTCTCTCCGGCCGCCACCAGATGCGACCGCGTGCCGTCGCTGAAGGTGATCCCATCCTGATCGAGCAGCCGCTCCTGCTGGACGAAGGTGGCGGCAAGACGATACTGCAGCCAGATGCCGAGCCTGTACGACCAGCGATCATCGAGCATGCGGGCGGCCTGAACGTCGAGCTGCAGAGCGCTGAGATCGGAGGAGAGATCGAACTGGCGGAGCGGCGAGACGAAGGCCCCGGCGACCGAATCGTAGTAGAGGGGCCGGGAGAAGGGATCGGATCGGAAGAATCCCGTCGACAGCGCCAGCGCCAGCTCCGCCGAACAATCCCACCGGTCGCCGAGCAGCCCCGGCGCCAGAACGTCCATCCCGAACCAGAGGGCATGATCGTACGATGTCCCCGAGAGCGTCTCTCCATACTGATTCACCCCCTCCGGCCGGCGCTCCACCGTCAGTGGCACACCGAAACTGTAGCCGACGCCGGGACCGATGGCAATCTGCGCCCTGGCCGGTGCAGCGCATACAAACAACGCGATCACCACCGGGAGACAGAGGACCCGATGAAGGGATATGACTGGGGGAAGAATGCTCATGCGGGTACGATGGAGAGCATGGGCGCGCCCCCGGAGCGGCATGCTCCGGGGGCGCGGGACAATCGGCGACACTCTATGTTCGGCCTGCTCAGCGCGCCTGGAATCCAAAAATACTCTGCTGCAGACCGAGCGCAAGCTGCGTTTTGGCCGAGGTGGCGACGTCGATAAGACAAAGCCCTATCGGCGACCTGCCGGTGCACACGATCGAGGCACCATCGGCCGACCACTGGACAGGCCCGAATATGGAGGACGCGAGCAGCCGAGCGTCGCTCCCGTCGGCGTTCATCACCCATAGCTCCTCTTCCTGTATGAAGGCGATCCGCGAGCCATCGCGCGACCATGCAATTGTATAGGGAGCCCATGCCCCTATGCTGGTCGGCTGATCATATATATGGAGCAGGCGGCGATTCCCGCCATTGATATCGGAGCTGTACCATAGCACACCGGAGCCATGCACGACCTTGAACGCAACGACGTTTGCGGCCGGAGACCATGCGGGCGACTGGTAGCGTCCCTGCGGAAGTGCATCGACCGTAATCACATTCCTGAGCGAGCCCGTCGCCACATCCACGATGCTCAGCCCCTCATCACCACTGATGGCGAGGTTCCGTCCGTCGGCGGAGAAATCGAATGTCTCTCCTGTCACCGGAAGCGGTCGCGCGGGGCCTCCGGCGGTACTGACAATATTGAGCCCCCCATCCTCCAGAGCGAACGCAACCCAGTCTCCCATTGGAGAGAGGCTATACTGTCCATAGTCAAGTTTGCCTGCGGCCAGCTCTCTGGGATTCGAGCCATCGACCCTGGCGAGCATCAATCTGCGCGTGCAGCTACAGCTGCTGTCGCCGGCGGAAGTTTTGCTCGAATCTATCAGCATATACGCCATGAATCCTTTTGCCGGCGGGGAAAGCAGGGGAATTCGGAGGCCGGTTTCGACCGTGATAAGCCGCCGGTAACCGCTCCCGTCGGGGTTGACCGAGCCGATGGAGGTCACTCTGGCCGAATCCACCGCATTGAAATAGATGCGATTATCCGTGACGTTCATGGGGGGCCCGACGAACTCATCGCCGCAGCCAGCCAGCAGCAGAATCAGAAACAGGAGCGTTATCGGGATTTTCATGGCGTGGATAGATATAGTGAATGAGCGTGCATAGCAGATTTTGTTCCTATCCGTATTCCTGTCGGACATTCATCGCCGTGGGAGCGTGGATCGTTCCACCAGGGAATTACTCACCGCAGTGTGACGCTCACAAGCTCCCAGATGCTATCGTACGCCACCTTTCGTATGGGCCCGATATTCGGAGCATAATAATTACGTTTTGTCGGGATATCATATGCGCCGCTCGCATCAATCGCTATCGGCGCATACAGATTGCACGAGTATGTTCCCGCAGACACCCCAATCGCAGTATCCTTCGCCAGCAGCGTAACGCCCTCCGTCATTACGAATGGACCCGACAGCCCCCGCTCGGTCGCGCTGCGTATACCGAACGTATCGTTCAGAGCGGCTGGATATTTCGCCAGCATGGCCTCCCCTGTATAGTAGCCACCCTTCTCCGAATATTGCCACAGCCCACCCGGCCGATTAATGTAGAGATCCCCATCACTTCCCTTGTACCAGCGTTCATTTCCTCTCTGCACCTCCGAGACGATCGTCAACGTGTCGATCCGGGAAGCGACGGAGCCGGCTCTGGTCCATCTGCCGATCCACTGATTCCCTACCTTCAGCGGCATGATCACGCCGGTGGCAGAAGGACCGACGAACTCGTCACCGCAGCCGGCCAGCAGAAGCATTATGGCTATTGACACTTTCGCGATGCGCATATATTTATTGAATACATATTGAATAACTACAGGTATGGCAATCGAGGCTCCGCATGCCGGCCGGACAGCCGCGCATCTCATCGCATCGCCGGCAACGCGCATCGATCACGCCATCGCATTTCACTAAAACACTGTTTATCGCAGCGTGACGCTCACAAGCTCCCAGACGTGCACCCACATACCGATCGGGCTGTAGTACAGCTTTCGTACGGGCCCGATATTCGGCGCATAATAGTTGCGGTCTATTTCATCGCTCCCCATACGCCCCGGGCCGGCAACGACCGGCTTGTAGGCCTGGCAGGCATATGCTCCTGCGGGAACCGTGATCGTCGTATCATTCGCCACCGTCACGACAGCATCCGTATATGTATATGTCCCTGGCCCGCCCTGCTTCGTCGTGGTACAGATCCCGAACGTATCGTTCAGAGCAGCCGGATATTTCGCCAGCAGAATTTCCGCGCAGGATTCCGAGCTCTCCGAATATCGCCATAGCCCGTCGGCACGGTTGATATAGAGATTACCATCGCTCCCTTTGAACCACAGCTCATTTCCTTTCCGCACCTCCGAGACGATCGTCAGCGTATCGTATCTGGGAGCTCCCGGATCAAATGAAGTCCATCTGCCGATCCACTGGTTCCCCACCTTCAGCGGCATGATCACGCCGGCAGCCGTCGGCCCGACGAACTCATCGCCGCAGCCAGCCAGCAGCACCAGCGTACAGAGAAGAATCGCGACCAGCGGCGAGCAAGCGAAACGCGGACGGGGCGAACAATACCTGATCATGGATATATCTTTAATAGTTTATCGACATCAGTACGCGATGGGATATTTATCATCTCATTGATGTTATCCCCGTGCATCACGCTCACCCCAGCCTGAGCTTGACAAGCTCCCAGCTCTTCTCCACGCGACCATACGAACCGATCTCTTTTTTGACCAGACCGACATTCGGCGCGTAATATTTCCACTCCCACCCCAGCAGACCCGCATTGAGCGGGGCGAACAACTTCTGTCCATAGACATAACAGGAGTAGGTCCCCGCGGGAGTAGTGATGGCGGAATCCTTTGCCAGCAAGATATCGGCGTCGATCCGTACCCATGTCTCCCCCTGCAGCAGCATCTCATGCCGCTGAGTGTTGAAGGTATCACCGACGGCCGATGGATACTTGGCTAACATCATGTAGCAGCCACAGACGCTGCTCTCGCTGGAATCCTTATACAGCCCATTGGGGTGATTGATATAAAGTTTTCCATTGCTCCCCAGGTACCATATCTCCTCATCCCGCCTTACCTGTGACTCGATCGTCAGCGTGTCGTACGTCGTGGCGATGACCGCCCCGGCATCGTCATATTCGGTCCACCGGCCGATCCACTGGTTCCCCACCTTCAGCGGCATGATTACGCCGGTGGCAGTCGGGCCGACGAACTCGTCACTGCAGCCGATGAGGATAAACAGCAGTGGAATAATGAATATCCCCGCTTTTGCGGATCGCATAACGTTATTGGAGCGCATCATATCTACAGCGTAATTACTGATATACCTGGCAGAAATCCCGTCGTATACCGCTATCCTCCACCGTACTTCAGGCACAGTGTCGAGAGATCCGCATCGACCCTAACATCACATTCCCCTCATGGAGCCTGGCCGGTTGCACCGGAGGTGGGCAGCCCCGGCTCGATGATCACGATATCTGGTCGCGATGCCTTCATATCCAAACGACAACCGGCCACGTACCAGCCTTACAGCCATCCCAAAAATCCGGGGCCGGCCCCGACCGCAACTTCATGGCCGGAGCGATCGGCCGCCGACAGATCACCCGATAATATTCCACCCCTGTCCCTCTATCAGCCCAGCCTGACGGAGACGAGCTCCCACACCATTGGCCGGCTCGGGTTTGTCCATTTGAGCTCTTTTTTGACCGGACCTATATTCGGCGCGTAATAGGTCCGTTCGACATTTATCAGGCGGGCATTGGACGGAGCGAACAGCTTCGGCTCGTAGACATGACAGGAGTAGGTCCCCGCGGGAGTAGTGATGGCGGAATCCTTTGCCAGAAGAACGTTGGCGGAAACCTGATCGCTGGGGGCTGTCTGATCAGGAAGCAGTATCAGACTCCTGGACGTGGAGAAGCTATCGCTGGGAGCCCCCGGATATTTCGCCACCAGCTGGCGGCACCCGCAGAGGTTATCGTCGGTGGCATCCCGGTACAGCCCATCGGCCCGGTTGATATACAGCCGATCATCGCTCCCCCGATACCATGTCTCTCCATCTCTGTCCACCTGCGACTCGATTGTCAGCGTGTCGTACGTCGTGGCGATCACCGCCCCGGCATCATCATATTCGGTCCACCGGCCGATCCATTGATTGCCGACCTTCAGCGGCATGATGACTCCGGCGCCGGAGAGATCCGGCCCGAGGAAATCATCCTTGCAGCCGGAGAGCAGCCCAAGGATGCAGAGAAGAACGGGAGCAAGCAGAGGCCAGGCATAACGCCGACAGAGAAAGCGATAGGTATTCATGGTCGTATCCTCGATGACAGAGTGAGCATCACGGCATGTGCATGGCGGGATGCCGTTTCCCGCCATACCCAAATGACAACCAGCAATGCCCTCCCCTTACCGCTCCCGGAAATTTATTTTTTCATGGCGCTGTAAGGGGGTCGCGCTCTGATGTGTCGATAGAGTAGATTCCATTATGATCTCATCGACGACATGAGCAGCAGACAATTCGGCCTGGCGATCAGCGCGGCGCTCGACAAGAGCGCGCGGAGCATTGCGGCCTCTCCGGGACGGAGCGAGGATGCCGAGATGTTCGAGCGCTTTCTGGAGGGGGACGACGCGGTGGCGGTGCGACTGTTCAAAAAATACAACGGGCAGCTCTTCCTCTACTGCGCCAAGATCCTCGGCAGCAATGCCCAGGCGGAGGATACCACGCAGGAAATCTGGGAGCGCCTGATCCGCCTCCGCTCGAAGCCGCAGCCGGTCAGCAATCTGGCGGGATTTCTTTTCACGATAGCCCGCAATCTCTGCCTGAACCAGAACCGCACGGCCGGACGCTCGGTCCCCCTCGGCTCGATCGCCGATTCGGCCCACCCCTCCTGCACAATCCCGGGCTCGACCGATCTGGAGGAGCTGGTGATCTCCTCGCTCGATCAGCTCGGGTTCGAGGATCGCGAGCTGCTGGTGCTGAACATCTACTGCGGCTACCGGCTCGACGAGATCGCCGCCATGCTCGATATCTCCCCGAACGCCGTCTGGACGCGGGCGTCGCGGGCACGGGCGCGGCTTCGGCGGATCGTCGCCGATCTGGCCGATAACACCGGGGCGGACGGAGATCGCGGCGAAACAGAGGAGGAGCGCCCATGAGCTCGACACGATACGACAGAATCATCGACCGCTATATCAACGGCCAGATGAAGCCCGCCGAGGAGGAGGATTTCAGAAAGCTGCTGGAGCTCGACGATGAGCTGCGGCGACTTTTCGAGGCCGACCAGAGGATGAGCGCAACGCTGCTGAAGGAGCGCGGCGCGCTTGCCTCGCTCGATCATCCCGAGAGTTATTCACGCTTTCTGATGGGGCTTGCGGCGAGCGTCCCTTCGGGGGGCGAGCTCTCCGGGACGGCAAGTCCGGGCTCGGTGGCGGCCACATCCGCATCGTCCATGGCCCCGCTGCTGGCCGGCGGACTGGGGCTGGTGCTCGCCGTGACGATCTCGTTCTTCTGGCTCAGCGATACCATGGTGAAAGCGCCCACGGCGCAGCATGGCGATACGACCGGCGCCCACGGCACGACACACACTCCTCCCCTGGTGATCGAGCCTCCCCTTCCAGCGCCGATGCCCGGCGCTGAGACTACGGACACGATCGCTCCGGCGAATGCCGCCAACGGAGGAGACACGCCGGCGGTCCCCAACGCCCGGGAAACGCGGCCGGCACGAGAAACCGTCACGGAGCCCCTGCTCCCTTCGGCCGAGCCAGCGAGGCCGAAAGCCCGCAGCGAACGGCGACGCGACGATATCCCCACGTTCGTGGACGATACGATCAGAACCCGGCTGAAGGTGGAGCGCTCCGACCGCTAGACTGCGCCACGGCTCCCCCGCCCCCCCGGATACGACGAAGCCCCGGCTCACTTTGAAAGGAGTCCGGGGCTTTCAGCATATATGGCCGGGTGCTGAAGAGCACCGTTGAGAGGGACGCCGGGCGGTAGGCCTCAAGGAGAGAGCCGGAGCACAACTCCGACTCGACCTGCAACTCCGACTCAGCCCGCATCTGCGGCCCGGCCATGGCGACACGGCTCAGCCCGATACTCTAGCGCCCGCTATAGAGCCCGCCGATCCCTTCGCGGAGATAACTGAACGCGGTGCTGGTCTCGCCGGAGGTCACATAGATCACCAGACAGATGGCGAAGATGGTGCCGAGCGCGTAGCCATAGACCTTCAGCGGCCTGACATCGTAGATCACGGCGGTGCCGCGGAGCACGCGATAGACCATCCAGAGGACCACCGCCATCATCACCAGGAACGCGGCGGGACCGGCCCCCCCGACCCCCAGCAGACGATAGAGGATCATCGCCGGGATGATCAGCAGCAGCACCGGAAGCGCCCCCCAGACCGAGATGATATAGGCATCCGAGAAGAAGATCCTGTTGCGGACGAACGCGGCGCAGAGGCGGATGATCACCGCGACAAGCAGAAGCAGCCCGAAGAAAAAGAGGGTGAAGACCGTCACCGAGAGGGCCGGCCGCCAGATGATATGGTTCAGGAACTGCTTGACGCCATCGGAGGTGACGATCGCGCTCAGCGTGGCATCGAACGACTCGTCCATCCGGTAGTAATAGCAGAGCGACGCGACGATCACCGCGAACGTCAGCGCTATCACAAGGCCGAGGATCGTGGTCTGCACGTTCGACAGAATGCGCTGGTCGCGGATATCAGCGTAGAAGTTGTACGGACGGAGAAGCGCGCGGAAGACGTTTTCGCGGAAGCGGCGCGAGCTGTTGATCAGCAGCAGGAAGATGATCGCGCAGCCGATGCCGACGGCGATGAACAGAACCGTCGACGGCGGGATGTAGTCGCCGATGAGGACGTCCGGGGTCTTCTGGTCGGTATACAGCGCCGAGAGCATCGAGGCCCCCTGGCGAAGCTCGTGGTTGAGATCGTAGACGCCGCAGGTGGCGATATACTGATCCTCGTTGTTGACGGTGAGGATCGGGCGATCGGTGCGGTAATCGTTGAACGCCCAGTAGATCCCACCCGACGACTCGGTCTCCAGCAGGATGTTGTAGACATCGCTGATATACTTGGCCTGCGCCTCGATGGCGATCGGGTCCTTGTAGCCGCTATGGTTGCCGAGCTGCACGAACTTTCCGTAGCCGAGCAGCACGAACGGCTTCTCCCCCTTCAGCTCTTCCTTCGCATGGCGGATCATCTCGCGGAGCTTTGCCGGGTCGATATCGAAGACGCTCATGCCGGGGATATCGGCGAGCTTCCTCAGCTGCGGGTTGGCCCAGCTGGAGGAGGCGAAGTAGAAGAGCCGATGATCGAGCGAGTCGAGCAGCCCGCGCAGGCGCGCCACCGCTTTCAGCGCCGGCTCGCTCCCGCCGGGGATCTGCGCGCTGAGCCCGTAGGCGACCACGCAGGTGTTATGCCCCCCCTCCTCGACGGTGAACTTCACCCTGTCGAGCGAGCGCTTCAGATAGCTTTCATCCCCGAACAGCGAGGCCGGAGGGGTTCCCATCGAGATATCGATGAACGCCATCAGCCCCATCTCGTCGCAGAGCTCCAGCAGGTAGGGATGCGGAACGCCATCGGCGAAGCGGACGAGGTTGGCCCCCATATCCTTGATCGCCTGCATATCGTGCCGCATCATCTCGTACGGAAGCGAGGCTCCATAGTCGTGGGAATCCTCCAGATAGACCACCCCCTTCAGGGCGATCGGCTCTCCGTTGAGCACCACCTGCGGGCCCTGAACGCTCAGCGAGCGGAACCCGATATGCAGGAGATGCTCATCGACCAGCGCCCCCTTGTAGCGCACCTGCAGCACCACGTCGTAGAGATACGGTGCGCCGGGAGCCCAGAGCTGCGGGCTGCTGACCGGGATGTTCATCGCGACGTTCGCCGTCCGCTTGCTCTCGAGATTGAACGTCTGCGACAGGCGTCCCACCTCCTGCCCCGATGTGCTGTCGGTGGTCGCGGGACGACGGATGGAGATGCTCAGATCGAAGTCGGCGCGACTGTCGGGGATGGTGAGTCCAACCGCGCTATCCCCCTGTATACCGGCGATCATCCCCTTGATGGCGGCGGAGACCACCTGCACATTGAAGCGCGCCTCGGCGCCGGAGCCGTTGAGGATCGTCTCGAAGCGGACGTCGTCCACCCAGACGCGCGGCACCCCGACCAGGATCATATCGCGGAAGACGCCACCATAGGTCCGGTTGCCGAGCAGAAGCTTTCGGAGGGGGACCGTGGATGTATAATCGAGCCGGTTGGTGACATCCACGCGGATCGTGTTCGACGGAGCCAGTTTCACGCCATCCGGAATGTTGATCGTGAAGGGCATGCCGCTCTCGTGCTGGGCAACGAACTGATCGTTGATCGTGATCGTGCTCTGGTACTGCACCCCATCGCAGACGAGCTTCCAGCGATAGCTCTGCAGCATCGCCGGCGGTATCTGGAACACCCGGCGGAACAGCAGATTGTCCTCGCTGTTGAACGAGCTCGGCACCTGCACATCCTTCCAGCTGTCGCCGTCGTCGGAGGAGACCTGCCAGCTGCCGTTGAGCGAGATCACCGAACGGGTCGGCGAGGATGTCAGCGATGCGTAGACGCTCTTGTCGGGCGCGGGGGGAGGCTTCAGAAAATCCTTCGGCTGCGACTGTGCCGCAAGCCGAAGCACGGAAAAGAGAGCCAGGAGAATGAAGATCGGCAGCGATCTGATCTGTCTAATCAACGTTCTATTCGGTAGTAGTCCGGCGCGGGATGCGACGGGGCGTGAAGAATGATCTGTGCGTGCATATCGCACCGGATTCCCGGTCGATAGCGGGCAAAACTACGAACCGCCACGCCCAATACCAATCCGTAGAGTGCAAGAACTGGTATAAAGAAATGCCGGGGAAACCGAACCCGGTCCGATATGGCCGAGGAGATCGCCGGCGCAGTGCCGCCCCGATGGCCCTACGCCCCTCCGCGCCGATAGTGGGCGCGATAGGGACGGCGCAGACGGGGGAACCGGGGAGGCTCGCCGGAGGCCAGCATCACGATCGGGGATGGACGGGCAAGCGGGCGGCGCTCCGCCTCGACGGCCGCCAGCGCCGTGGCGAGCACGAACGTCAGCAGAAGCCTCTTCAGCCGAACGAAGCGGAACCGCCGCGCCGTCGGCAGCTCCACTGAATTTCTCTCCCTCCCGAGCGACCGGCGGTCAGGGTACCTCACGTTCATGATCATAAGAAAATGTCCGGAGCAGATCGGCCGCCGTGATCGAGGTCATGCACTCGTGCGTGCCGATCGGGCAGCGCCGGCTCCCGTGGATGCGGCAGGGACGGCAGGGAAGATCATCCCGCCCGACCACCGAGGAGCCGGCCCGTCGCGGGCCGAACCCGAACTCCGGCACCGTCGGGCCGAACACCGCCGTGACCGGCGTGCCGACGCTCTCGGCGATATGCAGCGGGGCGCTGTCGTTGGTAATAACGCGCTCGGCCAGCGCTATCAGCGCCACAAGCTCCGTCAGCGACAGGGCGCCGCAGAGGAGATCCTCCTCCGGAAGCCTCGCCAGCGACGCTATCCGCCGGCAGATCTCCAGCTCTCCGTTGCTCCCGATCAGCACCACCCGTTTCCCCATCCGCAGCAATTCCCCGGCCAGAGCGGCGTAGCCCTCCGGAGTCCATCGCTTGGTCTCCCATACCGAGCCGGGCGCCATCGCCACGATCGGGCGGGGGTCCGCGCCGAGACGCCCCTCCGCCGCCGCACGGGCCGATGCGTCCGGAAGGAGCCAGGGAAGCCGGTCGGCCGGATCGGTGGCGATACCGGCGCGATCGAGGAGCATCGCGTTGCGATCGGTCTCGTGCCGCGCGATCAGATATTCTACCCGGTCGGTGAGCAGCCACGGCGCATCGCTCTGGCGGAAGCCGATCCTGCGGGGAATCCCGGCGCGACGGACGATCATCGCCGAGCGGAGCGAGCGGTGCGGAAGCAGCGCCAGATCGTAGCCGATATCGCGAAGCTCATTCGAGAGCTCCCCGATCCCTCCGGGCCTCTTCTTATCGAGCGTATGGAGCCGATGGAGCGCCGGATGCCGATGGAAGATCCCCTCGAACCCGGAGCGGACCAGCATGCCGACCTCCGTACCGGTAGCGGCGGCGGCGATCCCACGAAGCATCCCGCTTGCCAGCACGGCGTCGCCGAGGAACCCCGTCTGTACGATCAAAAGCTTCATCGCAGCCCCTCGTAGCTGATCCCCGGCGTGTTCTTCCATTTTCTGTGCTGCCATACCCATTGCTCAGGATGCTCCCGGATGACGGCCTCGAGCCGGTCGATGTAGCGCTGCGTCAGTATCCGCGCCCCTTCCTCGGTGTCGGGGAGATCGGCGTGCGCCAGCTCCTCGAGCCTGACCGTGTAATCCCCCTCCACCCCCCGGACGGCAAACCCGACGATGATCGTGGGACGGTAGCGGAGCGCCAGACGGGCGGGAGCGGAGAACGTGTAGGTGGGGATGGAGAACATCTCGACGAGGGCGTCCCGTCCGCTCGCCGACTGATCGGCAAGCATCGCCACCACTCCGCCGGAACGGAGGATGCCGCTGGCCTCGCGCGCCGCGCGGCTGGTCGGGATAAGCCGGTTGCCACGCGATGTCCGCATCCGCTCGAGCGCGCCGTAATCGCGCTGGCTTTTGGCGACGATCGTGAAGGGGACGCCGGAGATCGCCGCGGCGCCCAGCGCCAGAAGCTCCCAGTTGCCGAAGTGTGCCGACAGAAGAAGCGCCCCGCCCGGCCCTATCGCGCGAAGAAGCTCCAGGTTCTCGACCCGGAGCCTGCGCCGCAGAGCATGATCGGAGAGATGGCGAAGGATGGGAAGCTCGAGGAACACCGTGAAGAGATTGACGAACGACGCCCGCGCGACGTCGCTCCGGCGCTCCGGGCTCCACTCCGGGAATGCCAGCAGCAGATTCCGCTCGGTGATGGCGCGGCGCAGCCCCAGCCGCCAGGCGATCGCCGCCAGCGGACGGGCCATGGCGCGAGCCCAGCCGAACGGAACGATCCGTCCAACGGGGCCGAAAAGCAATCGCCAGAGCGCGGCGTTCAGTGAATCGAGCAGGGGGCGTCCGTCGGTTAGCATGAAGGATATCGACCTGGCCGCGATCGCCGTTTCCGGGGCGGACTCAGTTGTTCTTGTTCATCGTTGCATAATCCACAAGCCAGTTCTCATGCTTGCTCTCGCGCGGGGCGGTGGAGTGCATAAGCCTGTAGAGCCCCGTCTCGGAGCGATCGACGAACACAAAGTCGTAATTAACGCTGGAGTAGTGCCAGATCTCGTAGGGGCGCATGTTGAAATCCTGGATATGCCGCTCCACCCCGTCGGGCTTGCCGTACTGCAGCAGGATGCGTCCGCGATCGCTATCCCATCCCTTCTGCGCCATCGGCGCCCTGTAAAGCTTCCGTGCCTCCTCGACGAGCTTGTAGTAGTTATCGCGCGCCTCGTTCTCCGGCGTCTCCGGGTTCAGGTCGCGCACCGACCAGAAGCTCGACAGAAAGCGCGCCTTTGCCTCGCTCCCCTGCAGCCCCTCCCAGAGCTCCTTCTCGAACTCGTTGGCGATATACTTCGCCTTGGCATATTCCTCCGTCAGCTCCTCCTCGCGCATGCCGGCGTAGATGGGGTCAATGACCGCGGCCGCGAGGTCGAGCTTCCGGGTCGCCTCGGCCGGCCCCTTCCCCATCGCTATCATCGTCGCCATATCGGGGTTGCTGATGGTGAAGCTGCGGAACACCATCGCGGTATCGGTCGGGGCGCCGGGACCATCGGCATAGCTCTTCACCACGATGTAATACTCACCGCTCGGGACCGAATCCAGCGGGAGCGAATTGAGCTCGACCACCGCGGGAGAGCCGGTCCTCGGACGGGTATACTCTTTTTCGAAGAAGATATTTTTGTACTTGTCGGCGAGCATATACCGGACCTTATACTCGCCGGTCGGGAGCTTGTCGGCGTTATACAGCTCGATATAGCTGTTGAGCACAAGGAACGGCGGGGCCACCAGCGAGGCGACGTTCGGCATCACCACATAGCCGTTCTTGTAGAACTGATTGGCGGTATCCTGGCTCCAGGTCGCCTCGGTCACGATCTCGATATCGCTCAACTGTATCCCGCCCCTGGTAAAGGGCCGAACATCCAGAGCGAAATCCGCCGAATCGCGCTGCTTGGGGTCGGCGAGATCCTCGTAATAGACCTGTGCGGTGTAATGTCCCGGCCGGAGCGCGACAAGCCGCGATCCCAGCATGAACTGCGGATCGGCGCCGGCCTGTGGCTGTGGCACCTCCACTCCCCAGTCGATCACGATCGGGTTCTTGCCGACGGAATCGCGGAAGATGAATCGCGTGTAGAGTGTCCCCACCATCCCGCCACGCTCTCCGGCGCGATAGCTCAGGCCATGATCGGAGAACTGGACGTTCAGCTCCACCAGCGTCAGGGTATCATCATAGGCGAACTGATGATAGGTGTAGATGAAGTGCATCGGCCCGGTCGCCGCGCGCAGCGCGGGCCCCATTCCGGCCGCCGACAGAAACATCACGGCGGCCAGCGGCAGAAATCGGCGTAAGATCATTGATGGGCTCATGATACGGTTCTACTGGTTTGACTCTGGTTTCGTTGGATGGGCCGGCACGAACGGCGGCGCTCCGCAGGGCCGCGATGGCGACGGTCTATGCCTGCATCGTCGCTCCGCCGGCGGGAAGGATACGACGTGGAGATGACAAGCGATCCCCGTACATACAACGCGGGCCTCCCTGGAGCGAACGTACCATGCGATCACATCCCGATGAGGCCCGCTGACGATCGATATCCGGGCGTACTCTCAGTGACGCCGGACACGTTTATCGATTACTGGAAGCGCACAGACGCGGTGATCTGGTTGACCAGACCGAGCGTCGAGTGCGGACGGATCGAATAATCGAGCTGGCCGTAGAACGACCCGGTCTCGTACTTCAGGCCGACGCCGCCGCTGATGCCGTAGGCATCGCTCGCCCCGAACTGATAGCCGGCGCGGGCCGACACCAGGTTGTTCCAGGTATACTCGGCGCCGAGCGAGACATATTCGCCACGGTCGGAGGCGGTCGAGAACTCGCTGGCAACCAGCAGGCTGTTCATCGCATCACCTTCCAGCACGTTCGAGGAGAGTCCGGCACGGAAGATCAGCGGAAGCGATGCCTCCAGAGCCTCCTGCTGAAGATCGGGCCCCTGGTTGCCGGTGGTCGGATCGACCGATCCCGGACGCACCAGCCCGCTGCCGGTGAACTTCAGCGGTGCCGAGAGGTTCTGCACCGCGAAGCCGAGGCGAAGCCCGAGGAAGCCCGGCTTGTAGAGCGTTCCAACGTCGAACGCAACGCCATTGGCCGCCTGCGATGCGATGGCGAGGTTGATGTACTTACCGGTCACGCCGAAGGCGAACTGGTCGGTGAGCTGGCCGGCGAACGACAGGGCGATCGCCAGATCGCGCACCATGTACTTCTCGCCGGTACCATCCTGATTGAACATCGTGGTAACCTCGATGTCGTCGGTGCCGTAGCTGCTGGCGCTGACGCCGGCCTTGTACGAGGCACCGACCGGGAAGGTGACGCCGGCGAAATTATGGGTGATGTCGGCGAACATGCTGGTGAAGCTGTACGCCGCGCTGGCACCGGGCGACTGCATGATGCCGGCCGGATTCCAGAACAGTGCCGTCGGGTCATCGGCGACACCGACAAAGCCCGATCCCATGCCGACGGCGCGCGCGCCGACCGGAAGGTTCAGGAAGTTGCCGGAGCCGGCGGCGACCTTCGAGAAGTCCTTCTTCTCTCCCGTCGTCTGATCACTTTCCTGAGCATGCAGGCCGCCGGTGAGCGCTCCGAAGCAGAGCGCCGCCAGGCCGATGCTGTATAGTTTTTTCATCGTGTATAACTCCAGATTTGTATAGCTGCTCGTATCGGATAACTGATCGCAACCGACCGGAGGGACCCGGGAGCCGCCATCGCGGCGGCCCCCGTTCCTTCCGATATTCATCGAACGATTAGCGGTTGTTCAGACGATAACCACCAACGATCACCGCGAACTTCTTGATCGTCTCGGCGCCGTTCGGCGTCGTGATGCGTGCAATCAGAAGCTGGCTCTGCGTCAGACGGTTGGACTTGGTCAGCAGATCCCAGAGCTCGACCGAGACGCGGCCGTTCTCGTAGTTCGGATCGTCGGCCGATGCGGTTCCGTCATGGGTCAGAGTCTGGAGCAGCTCACCGGTCTCCGTATAGATCTGGATAGTGCACTTCTCCGGCAGGCGGGTGAAGTACAGCCTGCGGTCGGTGTTGACCTGCTGTCCGATATGGTTGATCAGATACGGGTTCGGCACCACGGTGACCTTGTCGAGAAGATCATCCGTGTAGTTGTCCGGCGAGATCGCGTTGCTCGGAACGGCAACCGAGATCATCGCACCCGGCTGCGGCAGACCGAGCGTTCCACCGGTGAAGTCGACGACAACCTTGTCGCCGGCCTGGAAGTCGGTGGTTGGCGGAGCTGCCGGAACAGCGCTGGCAGCAGGAGGCGTCGTGACCGACGAGCCCATGCCCGCGAAGTCGAGATAGATATCCGAGCCGTTGACGATCAGCCTGTGGGTGAACTTCAGCGGTCCCTCTCCCTGAGCACTGTTCTGGGTGCCGACATAGTAGCGGCCCGGCGTGCCCAGATAGCTGGCAGGCGAGTTTGCCGTCTTCCCCGTCGGGGTGACGATCACACGGCTGCGAGCAAGCTGGTTGGTGACCCTTCCGACCTGGAAGAGCGAATCGGAGTTGCGCCAGCCATAGGCATACAGACCGTAGGTGCCCAGAGCGAGCGTACGGGCCACGCCGGTGGCGGTCGCCGTCGTATCGGCCTTGATGCGGGCGTTCGGATCCTGCGGGAACTCATAGTTGTAGCTGATGAGCGAATCCCTCTGGGCGCCGGATGCATCATAGATCTTGCGCGTATACGATGCGATGTTCCTGACCTTGATCGTCAGGTACGGAACGTCGGGATAGACCCACTCGCGATCCCCCTTGTTGTAGCGGATCGTCTCGGTGCCGCCCGGCAGGAACTCGATCTCGAGCTTCGGCTGGCCGATGCTCGGGATATGGCTGGCGACATCGCCCCCCGCGGTCGTGAACTGCTGTCCCACGATCGGCCGACCCGTTGCAACGTTGGTCTTCCCATCGGCAGCGCCGCTGGTGATCGTGAATGGGCTGGCGTTCGGATCGCCGAACTTGCCGGCACGGAGCGAGTCACCGAACTGCTCGAACGCGTAGTCGAACCCGACCGAGAAGGTGTTCTTGTAGATGCCGACCGTGTTGAAGACCGGACGGAGCGGATCGGCCGTGTAGGAGCCGTTGTACGGAACGCGCACGCCACGGGCATCGTAGTAGCCGGTGTCCACAGGACGCGAGATGAAGAAGCTGTCGAGCAGACGGAAGCTGCTCGTGGTATCGGCGCGATCGGTGAACTGGTTGTCGTAGTTGACACCGAAACGCATCAGCTCCTTGCCGGTCTTGCGGCTGCGAGCGGTGATCTTCGTCGAGTAGAAGTAGTTCAGGTTGTAGTTACCCTGTGCATCCCTCAGCTCGATCGGGTTGAGCGGATCGAAGACGAAGTCGATCGTATCCCCGCCGAACAGCTGCGACAGACGATCGTCGTCGAGCGAGTTGAAGCGGAAGTTGTAGATGCCACCGAGGCCGCTCGAGCCGACAATCGTCGGGTTGACCTTCGGTCCGGCCTGCGGGGCCTGCGGGGTGGCGCGCACCTCGTTCAGCCCGGCGATGCCGGAGTTGATCTTCGGCGGCGTTCCCTGATCGCTACCGGCGTCGTAGGCGAGCACCTGATAGTAGTAATCGACGTTGTTGATCAGCCTCTCGTTCTGCGAAAGGTCCGACTCGCTGAGCTCGATGCGTCCATCACCGTTGTCGTCGCCGACGTCGATGAAGCGGCGGCCGTCGGTGACGCTGTCCATGATCGCGGTGATAGCATCGCGCACGATGTCACGGATCGCCTTGTTCTTGAACTGGTCGCCATAGCGGCCATCGTTGAACAGGGTCGAATCGTTGTTGGCATCGTCATACGGGTCGAACGCGAACTCCACACGATAGCCGGTGTCGATGATCGCCTTGCTCACCACGATCGAATCGGGCAGACCAGGACGCTTCAGAGTATCGACGCGGAACTTGTTATACGTCCCGATAAGGCCGCGAGCGCCGGTGTCGGCGAGCATCGGCAGACGTGCCCATGGGCCGAGAATGCCGGGATTGCCAAGACGGGCCGCGATGTAGCGGGTCACCGTGTCGGGGAGCGGCGGAAGCGCGAAGCTTGCGATCGTCTTATAGCCGAGGTTCCAGCCGGTGACCGCGGTATCCGAGCCGGTCGACTGGCCGATGCCGATACCCTTGCGGGTGCGGCGGATCAGGTAGCTCGAGAAGTCGAGCCCGCGCTCCTGGCGGTCAAGCGAGCGCTCCGAGCGATCGTCCCAGCTCAGCTCGACGCCGTTGTTCAGCGGAGCCCAGCCGACGTTTGCCGGATCGGGAGGAACCGGTGCAAGGAAGTTCTCGTCGTACACCTTCTGGGCGAACGTGTCGATCGCCAGGAGGTTCTTCATATCCTCGGGCAGACCCGTGGTCGTGGTCGGGTTGCGCGGGTCGCGGCCGCCATAGGCGAACATGATGCCGACAACCACGCGGGCGGTGTCGCCCGGATGCATGTTGAACGGTCCGGTCGCCATCAGGAAGCGCTTGTCGCCCGGTCCGTTATCGATATCGCGCTGCGTCTTGTCGGAGATGAACTGATAGCGTGACTCCGGGGTCGACGGATCTTCCTCGATCGGCCATGCCTGGAAGGTGCTCAGACCGATCTGCTCGCTGCCGCTGTAGACGCGCTTGTCGCTGCGGATATAGCCGCTGCTGTCGATGGCCGGGCTCTCGAGGAAGTCGAAGCCGATGTAGCCATACGGGAGGCCGGAGGCGCCGAGCGGCTCCTGATCGGTCCACTGCACGGCGAGGTTGAGCGTATCCTGATCCTTCTCCGGGATGAAGATCGCGGCGTGGTCGTTGCTCGGGGTGCCGATATCCATATCCAGCGCCGGCGCCATATAGCAGTTCAGCAGGTTCTCACCCGACTTGTTGATAATGGCGTAGCGGATGAACAGGAAGTTGCCGTAATCGCCGAAGCCCCACGAGTAGATCGTCTGCTCCACCTGGATGCCGATCGGGTATCCCTTCTTGATGGCGGTGTCGCGCGAGATCTTCTCATAGCGGCTGAGATCGGTATCCTTATAGATCGAGAAGATATCCTCACCCGAGATGATCGCCGGACCCTTCGGGTAGGTCTCCTGATTACGCATCGTGATGTCGTCGATGTAGTTGCCGAAATACCGGCTGTACTTCAGGGTATCGGTCGGATGGACGTCCCAGATCGGCCAGTTCGGTCCGTTGGCCGCAAGATCGGCGGCGTCGAACGGCTCACCGCTGAAGTTGTTGTAGTCGGTCGACATGTACAGACGATACTTGCTGATCCCCTCGGCCGACTCATCGGTAACCGACTTGGAGAGCTCCACGTTCGGGTCGATCCGCCCCGGGACCATCCACGATGCGCCGGAGTTCGGGTTGTAGCCGATCACGCAGAGGCTGTTGGTATCGCTGACGCCATCGTTGCTGCGCACTTTCTGAGCGCCGAACCAGATGCCGCCACCGAAGATATAGGCCTTGTTCGAGCCGCGCGGCCAGATACCGCCGGCCGAGTTGCCGACAACGTTCAGACCGAAGATGCCGTAGTTCGACGAGTAGAAGTCGATGTTCGACACGCGGTTCCTGATCACCTCGAACGCGTTGCGCGGGACACGGAGAATCGACTTCCCGCCGTCAGGATCCTTCTTCTCGGTACTCCCCTGCTTCTTTCCATCCCGTGTCTTGGCGTTCACAGGAGGCGAAGCCAACAGTAGTGCCGAGGCAACGAGCGCCCCGAGCATCCCCTGTGTAAAGGTTCGCAGTTTCATGTGTAGTCCTTATTGATAAGTGTAATTGTTATCCGAAATCGAAGTCCATTGGAGCGGCCCTCGCGGACCGCTCCGCGGGAGTCTGTCAGAACTGGAGCTTCACGCCAACCGCCACCGTGCGTGGGGTCTGGTATGCCGAGCGCAGCGTCTGGATCGTCGTGATATAACGCTGGTAGCCCGCATAACGCTCCTCCTGGGTCACCACTCCGTCGAGGTTGTCGTCGACGTATGGGTTGTAATAGCGGGTGCCATAGCGATCGTACTGGCTGACCGACCACGTCTCCGGACGGGCCGGATCGATATCGCGGTAGGCTGGGATCGCCGAGAAGTCGCCGATCTGGCGGTTCATTCCCTGACCGTCGTTGTCCGGGCTGCCGCTGATCGAGTAGCGCGACCCGCCGCTGACGCGCGACAGGCGGATGCTGTTGGCCGACGTAGTATTGAACACGTTATAGACATCGGCGAAGAGGCTCAGCTCGAGCTGCCCCACCGACTCGCCGAAGAAGTCACGCAGCTTGAAGCCACGCTCGATATGTGCCTCGGTGTTGAAGTTCGACGGCAGACGCTGCGAGTTGTACTCGGTGATCGGGTTGCCGCGGCTGTCCTCACGGGTGTACGGAAGGCCGGTGCCATAGGTGGCCGTCAGGGTGATATCGGTGTTCTCCAGCAGGCGAAGTCCGCCGATTGCTGGCCCCTCGCCCTTGCCCCAGACGAAGCCGATCTGTGCGTTGACATTGTGGGTCTGATCGTAGTCGAGCGGATACTCCGACAGCGGGAACTTCTGCAGCTCGCCGGTATATGGGTCGGGGCCCGCCGTCAGCAGCGAATAGTTGGCGTCAGGCGACGATGCGGTGCCCACTGCCTTCTGCAGCGTGTAGTTGATCTGCGCCGTGATGTTGTTCGACAGCAGACGACGCGCCGTCAGCTCGAGCCCGCGGACGTTGCCATACTCGGTGACCGAATAGAGCGTGTACGGCGATGGAAGAGCTGGGACGTACGTGACGCCGGTCTGATTGTAGATGTCGCGGTAGAACGCGGTCACCTCGAACGTGTAGTCCTCGGCGATCTGAGCCTCGTAGCCGAGATCATAAACGAAGACCTTCTGCGGATCGATATCGGGGTTGCCGAAGATCTGATTGCCGCGCTGCGACTCGCCATAGGCGTTGTCGTAGAGATAGTTGAGGTCAGGCATCTTGAACATCACAGCGAAGTTCACGCGGAACTGCGACTGGTCGGTCACCGGATAGCTGACGCCGACGCGCGGGCTGACCTGGAACTTCAGCGTCGCATCGCCCCCCTTCTGCAGCGACGATACCACCTGTCCGATCGTGTTGCGCACCGATGGCGGCATCTTGGTGTTCGGGTTCAGGAAGTCGAAGCGAACGCCCGAGTAGAAGACGATCGACTTGTAGTCGAAACGGGTGCCGAGGAACAGCGCCCCCTGGATCGGATTGTACGGCTCGTTGAAGAAGTTCGCCAGCGTTCCGGTCGTATCCTGGTTGAAGTAGTCACCCTCGTAGCCATAGATATCGAAGAAGGGGTTCCCCTCCCACGGCAGGCTGTTGTTATGGCGGCGGAGCGTCGTGCGGGAGAACTCGAAGCCGGTCTTGACCTGCGTGCGCACCTCGCCGATATCGAAGTTCGTCTCGTAATTGCCCTTCAGCTCGATCACCGTCGCATCACGCAGCTCGAGGTTGCGCGAGTTGCCATGCACCGGGAAGTCACCACCGATCAGGCCATACGGGTTGCGGCTGGCGCCGGTAACCTCGCCCCCTTCATAGAGGCCGGTCAGCGGATTGCGATCGTACGACTGGATCTTCTCGGGGAGATACGGGTTGAGCTGGATCTCCGTCTCGGGGTTGGCATAGCGGTCGATCACCACATCGTGGTTGGCATCGATCGGATCGTAGATATCGTAGGTATCGAAGATTCCGTAATCCTTCGACTCATCCTTCTTGCCGGTCTGCGTCTTGTGGTGCACCCACGAGCCGGTCACCTCGAAGAAGCTCGTCGGATCGAGCGACTGGAAGTAATGCAGGTTCGCGCGGTTGATGATCGTGTTCTGGTTGTCCTGCTGCGCGTCGCGCTCGAGCACACCGTTGACGGTCGACTTGTCGAGCTGATAGATGTTCGACCAGCCGCCGATCTCAAGGCTCGTCAGACCGACCTCGCCGCCCGCCTCGATGAAGATCTCATCGGTCAGACCGAAGCGAAGCTTGCCGTTGAAGTTGCGGAGCATCGTCTTCTGATGCGCGATCTGGCCGAGGTTCGTCGGGTCGAGGGCATAGCCCCACACCTGCTGCGCGATCGGCGCGCGCTGGCGTGCGAACTCCTCGGACATATCATAGACCTCGTAGGAGGCGCTGTTGTAATCCACCGGGTTGTACTTGCCGGTCAGATAGAACGTCGCGTTGCTCAGCCCCGGGATCGGTCCGCCGAAGCCGAATTCATAGATCTGGCTTCCGCTTCCCTGAAGCTTTGCCCCCGGCAGCGTCGTGTCGATGTTCGTGCCGGCCTTCTTGACGGTGATGGGATCGGAGGAGCCATACAGCGCCGGAACCTGCGTACGGAAGCGGAAAACGCCCTCGTAGCGGTCGGGACGTCCGGTACGGGTCACCGAGTTGACCACGCCCGAAAGAACGTCGCCATACTCAGGGCCGAAGCCCGAGGAGATCACCTGCACCTCGGAGACCGCGAGCGTGGAGATCGTCGGGTAGTAGCCGGAGCTGGTGGCACCGAAGCCGCCGGTGAACGGATCACCCGTCTTGACGCCGTCGACGCGGATCGATGTCTCGCTGGCACGGCCGCCGCGGATGGCGAGGCCATTGACGCCAGCGGTCGAGACGCCGGCATTCAGAGCTGCCGCGCTCTGGATGCTCGTGCGGGTGCTGCGCTGCAGCTCCTCGCTGCTGATCGACTGCGTCTTGGTGGTGCTACCGATGTTGACAGGGGGATTGCGCTTGGCGACAATGATGGTGGAATCCTTCATCGTCGTGCCAGTGCCGAGCGTGAAGTCGATCCGTGCCTCCTGGTCGACCGAGATACGCACATTCGAGCGGGTCTGCGACGTATACCCAACCGAGGTCACCTGGACGTCATACTCACCGGCACGGATGCCGGCGATCAGATAGGTACCATCGGACTTTGCCACCGCTCCACGCAGCGGCGAGGTGCCGAGTACCTTGATCGTTGCTCCCGCAACGGGCTTCCCATCGCTCCCGACGACCTTGCCAGTCAGCGAGCCCGTGGTCTGGGCCTGCATGGCAAGTGGGGCGAGAAGCGCAAATGAGGCCAAGCCTAGTAGCCTGTGTTTCATCTGAGCACTCCTTGGAGTTAATGTAGTTCGATGTAACATGAGGTATATATAGTTGAGCAATCGATTGTCAGGGTATTTGCAGAGCCTTCATGAAACTTCGGCCGTATCTGGTCCGTAACGGCTGCGAGATGCCCCGCAAAGGGGCGGCATACAACGTTCCGTACAAGCGCATGCGCGCCCCGCGTCTCTCCGGGGAGACGGCTATCAAGAGGGTCGGAGGGGGTGTGGGAGAAACGTTCGGCCTGTAGGCTGCGGACGGTTCGAGCTTGCACTGAAGCGTGTTTTCGAGGTTTTGGTAGGGAGTATTATCAATTTTTCACGCCGAATATAGCCCCGGCCGCGCCCACCAGCAAATTTCTCTTCCAGACTTCGACAATCGCCGGGAACCTTTACCCCCATCCACTCGTCTAATCGATCTTATCGCTTCTTTCCCTCGTATGGGAGAAAGGTACACGGGAGTTGCCAAAAAGTTACCAACCGTGTCACACTCTCCCCCGCCCGTATGTCATAGAGAACTCCACCATTCTCTCCGTTATCCCCGAATCGCCCTATGGCTCACCGAAGATCAAGGTCCGGGAGCTTCGCTGCATCTCCTCGCCGGTGATGCGCTGTATTCTCGTGGGACCGGATAGGAAGCCGGGCCGGGCTGCCATTATCACATTCGCATCCGCCACCCGCTCCCCATTCTCAAGCGTGAAGTTTATCCTCACAGTGTCACACACACTGATTATCCGAACACCTTCGCGGCTTACTCGCCCATATCCATTCATCATCGCCTGAAGCGTATAGATTCCGACAGGTATCCCAGTCACGATATAATGACCATCGCTCTTAGCAATCGCGCCACGGAGCGGACTGGTGCCAACCACCTTGATAGTGGCCCCTGACACCGGCCTCCCCTGCATATCGAACACTCTCCCGGTGAGCGTTCCAGTCGCCTGGGCCGCTGCAACGGACGGAGCTAGCGCGGCGAGAATCAGAACTAATGCTAATCCTGTTTTCATCATGGTCTCCCCCGGTATGCCGGCTGCGTGGAGTCTCCCGGTATGCTGAAATCTACACGGCATCATCGGGAAAGTTACCGGCTGCGTGGTGAGCCAGGTCCCGATGCTCCGTCACCGCTGGACAGGGCAACGGTACGGTATCAACGACAAGAGCCGTGGGGAATCTCTTCTCCACGGCTCTCCCGCCATCGGCATAATGGATCCCCGGCTCTACGCCGGCTCCCCACCGAACTCCACTGTCTGAATCCCCATGATCACATTGAGCGCCTGCAGCTCGGCAAGCGTCGCCGCGTCGATCGGCTGGTCGGTTCGCATGATCGTCAGCGCATGTCCGGTCCCCTCGCGCCGGCCGAGCGAGACATCGGCGATGTTGATTCCGTGGGCGGCGAGCACGCCACTGACCGAGGCAAGAACGCCCGGCTGATCGAGGTTCTTGAACAGGACCATCGCTCCGGCCGGCCTGATCTCGAGCCTGGCGCCATCGATGATAACAATCCGGGGCTCGTTCCGCCCGAACACGGTGATCGCGGCGCTCTGCGTCACATCCCCTTTAGTGACCTCGGCGCTGATAAGCGTATTGAAGTCGCTGTGCGCCCCCTGGCCGGTTGTCACCATCGTCACGTTGTTCCGGGCGCCCAGCAGCTCGGCGTTGATGGCGTTGACCTGCTCATCGCGCCCCAGCCCCACCATGCCGGCAAGAAACGCGGCGCCAAGACCCCGCACGATCGGCGTCGCCTCGGCACCGTAGGCAGTGAGCGTACAGCGCACGTCGCTGTTGCCGAGGAGCTGGCCGAGAAACGCGCCGAGCTTCTCCGCGGCCAGCATCAGCGGCATCGCGCCGCTCTCCAGCGATGATTCGAGCCCGGCGGCATTGACCACCCCGCGCGCACCGCGCCCCTCGAACAGATCGTCCAGCTGCGCGGCGATATCGAGCGCCACCCGTAGCTGCGCCTCCTCGGTGGATGCTGCGATATGCGGCGTCGAGACCACCAGCGGGTGATCGATCAGCCGGCTCGGGAACGTCGGAGGCTCGCCGTCGAATACATCGATCGCCGCGCCGGCAACCTTCCCGGCATCGAGCGCTTCGAGCAGGGCAAGCTCATCGATGATGCCGCCACGCGCGCAGTTGACGATGAAGATGCCATCCTCCATCCGGGCGAACTCGCCGCCGCCGATCATCCCGCGCGTCTCGTGCAGCAGCGGCACATGGATCGTCAGGATCTCGGCCGTCCGGATCATCTCATCGAATGTTGCCGGCTCGATCCCCATATCGCGCACCGCGTCGGTTGAAAGCACCGGATCATAGCCTATCACCACCGCCTCGAATGCCTGCAGACGCTTGGCGACCTCACGGCCGATCCGTCCCAGACCCAGCACGCCCACCCTCTTGCCGAGAAGCTCGGTTCCGGTGAAGGACTTCCTGTCCCACAGCCCGTTCCTCAGACTGGCATTGGCCGCGGGGATCTTCCGGAGCATCGCCATCAGCATGGCAAGCGTATGCTCGGTAGCGGATATCGTGTTCCCCCCCGGCGTGTTCATCACCACGATCCCCTTCTCGGTCGCCGCCGCGACATCGATATTATCGACGCCGGCGCCGGCGCGCCCGATCGCCCGCATCCGCCCCATATGGCCGATCATCGCCCGGTCGACCTGGATGGCGCTCCGCACGATCATCCCATCGAAGCCGGGGAGCATCGCGTACAGCTCCTCGCGCGGCACGCCGACGGCGCGCTCCACCTCGATGCCGCGATCGCGGAGAATCTGATCGCAGGCGCTGCTGACCGCGTCGGCGATCAGAACTTTATATCCACTCATAACGAAGCTCGTATACGATCGATCATGAATAGTCCCCCGCCCTCAAACCCGGAGCGGGGCGTTTGGTTCATCCTCTGTTGAAGACCCGCTGCGCGGCGGCAAGGCCCGCCCCCGAGACATGCTCATGCCCCACATCGCTCAGCGCGCTTTCGATGGCGAACAGCACCGCCAGCATATCGGCCTCGTCGTAGTAGCCGAGATGGGAGACGCGGAAGATCTTTCCCTTCAGATGCTCCTGGCCGGCTGCCATGGTGATCTTGTATTTCTTCTTCATCAGCGACGAGAATTCCTCCCCGCGCTCCGGAAGCCTGATCGCGGTGACGGCGTTCGACGACGGGTTGGCGAACGGCTCCAGACCGAGCGCCCTGACTCCCTCGCGAAGCGCCGTTGCAAGGCGCTCATGCCGCCGCCATACGTTCTCGATCCCCTCGTCGCGGATCATCCTGAGCGCCTCGGCCACCCCGAGCACCAGCGTCACCGCGGGGGTCCAGGGAGTATCGTTCGACTCCAGCGATGTCCGCGCCGCCCGCAGATCGAAGTAGAACTTCGGCAGCGTCGACGTCTCGGCCGCGCGCCATGCGCGCTCGCTCAGCGCGATGAACGCAAGCCCCGGCGGGATCATCAGCCCTTTCTGCGAGCCGGTGACCACAACGTCGATATCCCACTCGTCGAAGCGCAGCTCATGCGCGCCGACCGCCGTGATCCCGTCGACGATGATCAGCCCATCGAACGCCGGACGAAGCGCCACGGCGATGGCGCGAACATCGGTGAAGGCGCCGGTGGATGTCTCGCTGTGCGTCAGGCAGACCGCCTTTGCGGCCGGATGCTCCCGCAGCGCCTCGAGCACCTGGTCGGCGGTGACGGCGCGTCCCCATTCCACGGTGATCTCATGGGTGAGTACCCCATAGGCGCGGGCGATCTCCCCCCAGCGCTCACCGAATTTTCCGGCATTGACGAAGATGATCTCATCCCCCGCCGACAACGTATTGACGAGCGCCGCCTCCATCGCCCCGGTGCCGCTGGCGGTCAGGGTCATCACCGGCTGTTCGGTGCAGAAAAGATAGCGAAGCCCCTCCCCCACCGCCAGCAGCTCCGCCTGGAACTCCGGTGTGCGATGGTGGATGATCGGCTGCGCCATCCGGAGCATGATCGATTCCGGGACAGGGGTTGGCCCCGGCGTGAACAAACGTGGTTTCATGGTGCGTGGATCTCTGTTGGGAGTTGAGAATGAGATTCGATCCGGTAGCCAGGCCGCCGGCGCCGATGATCACTGCCATCGAACGGTCGAACGGGATGACTCATGCCAGCATTATGCCAAACGTCCCTCGAGCGCCTTGCCGATCACCCCGACCAGCGCCTCGCGGTTATGACGGATCTCCGAGGAGTAGGGGATGATGCCGACGCGGTTGGAGTAGACCGAGGTAAGCTCCATCACCTCATCGTAGCGTGCCTGTGCCTGCGCCGGCGATACTTTATCGTACTTGGTGAGAACGATGATAAAGGGGCGGCCGATTGCATCCAGCCACTGAAACAAATCGCGGTCCAGCGCGGTGGGCTCATGACGGATATCGCTCAGCGCGGCCACCAGCTTGAGCTGGCTGCGATCGCTGAGATACGACTCGATCAGCCGTACCCACGCCTCGCGCTCCGTTTTGGAGACCTTCGCATAGCCATAGCCGGGAAGATCGACGAAGTGATACCGATCGTTGATCCTGAAGAAATTGATCTGCTGGGTTTTGCCGGGGGTGCTGCTGGTCTTGGCGAGCCCCTTGCGCGCCACGAGAGAGTTGAGGAGCGACGACTTGCCGACGTTCGAGCGGCCTGCGAAGGCGACTTCCGGCATGGGGAGCTTCGGAAACTGCGCCTGTTTGGCGGCGCTGATAACGAATTCGGCGGATGTGATGCGTAGCATAGAGAGAAAAAAATAAGCCATCGAGCAAGATGGAACTCCCGCTCGATGGCTAAGTTACGTGATTCGCCCGCTAGATGGGAGCGTATATCTTAATAATCGTCGTCGTCGCCGCCACGGTCCCAGCCACCCTTTCCACCACGGTCCCACTCGCTGTCACGGCCCTTGTCACGGCCTCCGTCACGGCCGCCACCGGCCGGACGTCTGCCACGATCACCGCCGCCGCTGTAACCACCGCCGCCACCGTAGCCGCCGCCGCCGCTGTAACCGCCGCCGCCACCATAGCCGCCACCTCCCTCACGCCTGCCACCGCCACCGTATCCGCCGCTGGAGCGCTCGCGTGGCTTGGCCTCGTTGACGGTCAGCGTACGTCCCATCCAGTCCTTCCCATTCATCTCCTGGATGGCTCGTTCCCCTTCTTCCTTCGAAGACATCTCGACAAAGCCGAAGCCTCGTGAACGCCCCGTCACCTTGTCGATGATGATGCTCGTAGAGGTTACTGTTCCGAATTCTCCGAATACCTGACGAAGCTCCTCCTCCGTCACTGTGTAGGGGATGTTCCCCACATACATGTTCACCGTGCTAACCCTGATTGTGTAAGAGATACGAGTAATTGAAAAATGGCCGGGCGGCTTGTTACCAGCAATGCGACGTAGGGGTTCCTCTAAGCAAAGCGAACCGGCAAAGATGACTAACGTATAGCCGACAACCAAGAAGCCTCTTTACTTCGCAGTAAAGAGGCTTCCGCAAGCATACGACAATTTCGACGAAATCGAAAACAATTTTTTACCAGCCCCGTGACCTCGTCAGTCACTTACATCCCCCCGACAGGAAGATGATGACCTTACGCGGTCGGCGCCTTCTCCTCACCGTTCTCCGTGCTCTCCTCGCCAGCCTCCGGAGCGGACGTCTCGGTTGCCTCGGTGGCTCCCTCAACGACCTCGGCCGGCGCTACCTGCTCATCGGCGACCGGAGCCTCCTCGACTGCCGGGGCCGTCTCGGCCACGGGAGCCGCCTCGACAGCGGGTGCTGCCGGCTCAGCGGCCTTGGCAGGCTGCTGCTTGGCACGGCTGCGGGCAACGCGCTCGGCACGCGACATTCCGCCCTTGGCGCGGCTGCGGGCCGCCGTCTCGTCACGCTCCATGTTGTAATCCACCAGCTCAAGGATGGCGATACGAGCGCCATCACCCAGACGCTGCCCGAGCTTCACCACGCGGGTGTAGCCGCCGGGACGGGTGGCAACCTTCGGCGCGATCTCGGTGAAGAGCTCGCGAACGACGTCGGTGTCGTGGATATCACGAGCAACGATACGACGCGCATGAACGTCGGCGCTGGCACCGGCCTGCTCGGCCAGATGGGCACGCTTGGCGCGCGTGATGATCGCCTCGGCGAAGCGGCTTGCCTCTTTCGCCTTCGCCTCGGTGGTCCTGATCCGCTTGTGCCGCAGCAGCGAGGTAGCCAGCGTCTGCAACAGAGCCTTGCGATGGCTGGCCGTGCGGTTGAATTTCCTGCCTTCTACTCTATGTCTCATGGGTCGTTCGGAATTGAGACCGGCGAGCGTCTCCGCCGAAGCCGGTGTTCTAGGCGCATCTCTGCGCGCTGAAAAGAGTGTTCGTAATTCGTTTTTTTAACGCCCGGCATCTGTTGCCGGGCTCCGCATGGGGCCATCCGCCACTACGGGGCAGCGGTTACTCGCGGCCGTTGTTCCCCTCGTCCGCCTTCAGATACTTGTCGACATCCATCCCGAACGTCAGACCGAATTCGTCGATGATATCGGTGAGCTCGGCAAGCGACTTGCGGCCGAAGTTGCGGAACTTCAGCATCTCGTTCTCCTGGCGCGAGACCAGGTCGGCGATCGTATTGATGTTGGCGGCCTTCAGGCAGTTGTGCGAACGCACCGAAAGCTCCAGCTCGTCGACGGGGGTCAGCAGAATGCGGCGAACGCGGTTGACCTCCGCCTCCTGTGCCTCCTCCTCCTCGGCGATCTGCGTCTCCTCGGCGTCGAAGTTCAGGAACAGCTGGATATGATCGCGGAGGATCTTCGCGGCGGTGGCAAGCGCCTCCTCCGGGGTGATCGATCCGTCGGTCGTGATCTCCAGCGTCAGCTTCTCGTAATCGGTCTTCTGTCCGACGCGGGTTGGCTCGACCTGATACCGAACGTTGAGGATCGGCGTGAAGATAGAGTCGATGGCGATCGTGCCGATCGGCTGATCGGCCTGATAGTTCTCCTCGCTCGGCACATAGCCCTTGCCACGGCTGATGCGCAGCTCGACGTTGAGGGTAACACCCTCGGCGAGCGTGGCGACATGATGGGTTGGGTTGAGAACCTCGAAGTCCTCGGTCGCGTTCTGGATGTCCTGTCCGGTGAAATCAGCCGACCCGGTGACAGTGAAGGAGATCTTCGTGGCCTTCTTGTCGAGCTGCTTCAGGCGGATCTCCTTGAGGTTGAGGACGATCTCGGCCATATCCTCGCTGACCCCCTCGATCGTCTGGAACTCATGAAGCACGCCATCGATACGGACGGCGGAGATCGCGCATCCCGGTATCGAGGCCAGAAGAACACGGCGGAAGGCATTGCCGATCGTCGCGCCGTATCCCTCTTCCAGCGGCTGCAGGACGAAACGTCCGAACGTCTCGCTGCGGGTAGAATCATCAACCTGCACGCGCTCAGGCATCTGCATGAACGCACTCATCGGCGCAGTGATTTGCTCTGTCAAGGCTAACCTCTCGATTCTTCTTGATTGGTAAGTTCGTAAGCAACGGCGTTGAGTATACGGAGAGATCACATTCGACGCCCGCTAGAGGCCCGGGGCCCGAACGGCACCGGCCGGCGCACCATGCAATCTCCACCCCTACACAATCGGCTCCCCCACGAATGGGGCTTCGAGCTTACTTCGAATACAGCTCGATGGCGAACTGATCGTTGGCGTTCAATGGGACATCGACACGCTCAGGAATATTGAGGGAAGTCCCCTTCATCCAACGCAAGAGCAATGACCCGGACGAACCGACTCATTGCTCTGATAATACCGACTCTGCGCGTTAGACGCGACGACGCTTCGGCGGGCGGCAGCCGTTGTGCGGCAGCGGCGTAACGTCGGTGATCGTCAGCACTTCGATGCCGTTCTGCTGAAGAGCACGCACGGCCGCCTCGCGACCCGAGCCCGGTCCCTTGATGAAGACGTCGACCTTGCGCAGACCCATGTCGTATGCTTCCTTGCCGGCGTTCTCGGCGCAGACCTGAGCGGCGTACGGGGTGTTCTTGCGCGATCCACGGAAGCCGTTACGCCCGGCCGAGCTCCAGCTCAAGGTGTTGCCGTAGATATCGGTGACCGTCACGATCACATTATTGAACGTCGCCTTCACGAAGGCCTTGCCGTTAACCTCGGCAACTACTTTCTTCTTGCGCTTCTGCTGGGTATTCTTAGCCATTCTTTCTAAAGGGTTTCAAATCTGCTTCAAGGAGAACCGCGCCGCCCGGAAGGTCGCGCACGGCAGTGAAGGGGCCGCTCCAAGGCGCCCCCTTCCTAGCCCTTACTTCTTCCCGGCCTTCTTCTTGCCGGCCACCGTCTTGCGGCGTCCCTTACGGGTACGAGCATTCGTGCGCGTACGCTGTCCTCGCACCGGAAGCCCGCGGCGATGGCGCAGCCCACGATAGCAACCGATATCCATCAGGCGCTTGATGTTGAGTTGCATCTCGCTCCGCGCGGCACCCTCGACCTTGTAATCGTTCTGGATGATCATGCGGATGCGGTTGACCTCCTCGTCGCTCAGATCGCCCACCTTCTTCGAAGGATCGACATCCGCGGTTTCGAGGATCTTCATCGCCGTCGTGGGGCCGATCCCATAGATATAGGTCAGGCCGATGCGAGCGTGCTTGGCTCTCGGAAGATCAATTCCTGCGATACGTGCCAACGTTTATTGCTCCTTAGGTTCAATCAGTTATTGTCTGTTCCCAATCTCTCGCGTGTAGCTTTCGCCTACGTTTATCCCTGACGCTGCTTGTGCTTCGGGGTCTTCTTGCAGATCACCCGCACGACTCCCTTACGCTTGACGATCTTGCAGCTGTCACACATTCTCTTGACGGATGCTCGTACTTTCATGTCGGTACTTGGTTAATGACTGCTCCACGGCAGTCATGGTCTACGATGTTCGTTTATTCCTGGATTCCAGGGGCCATCTCCACCACCCTACCGATAACGGTAGGTGATCCGTCCCCGCGTAAGGTCGTATGGCGAAAGCTCCACCGTTACCTTGTCCCCCTCGACGATCCTGATATAGTGCATGCGGATCTTGCCGGAGACGTGGGCCAATACTTCGTGCCCATTCTCCAATCGCACCTTGAAGGTCGTGTTCGGAAGGATGTCCGAAACGACCCCATCCACTTTAATTGCTGACTGTTTTGACATAGAGTGCTTAACGATGAGTCTGCCCCCGGGGGCACCGCCGTTACAGCGAGGCGATATCGGAGAGTTTCGTCAGGATCTCCGGCTCCCCCTCGCGCACCACCACCGTGTGCTCGAAGTGCGCCGAAGGCTTGCCGTCCTGCGTTACCACCGTCCATCTGTCGGCCCGCGTCGCCACCCGGTATGTCCCGGCATTGACCATCGGCTCGATGCAGATCACCATGCCGTCGGCAAGCTGCGTGTTGCGAAACTGATGACGCTGAAACGGGCTCGGCACGAAGTTCGGGATCGCGGGATCTTCATGAAGATTCTTGCCGATCCCATGCCCCACCAGCTCTCTGACCACCGAGAACCCGTTGGCCTCGACGTGGCGCTGAACGGCGCGCGAGATGTCGTACACCCGGTTGCCGACCACCGCCTGCTCGATCCCGAGCCAGAGCGCTTCCTCGGTCACCTGCATCAATTTCCGACCGGTCTCTCCCGGATCGCCAATCGCATAGGTGATGGCGCTGTCGCCATAATACCCGTTCTTCTTTACACCGACGTCGAGGGAGACGATATCCCCCTCCTTCAGCGGAACGTCATCGGGGAGTCCATGAACCACCGCCTCGTTGATCGAGGTGCAGAGCGTGGCAGGATAGACCTGCCCCTGCACCACATACCCCTTGAAGGCCGGCTCGGCTCCATAGGAGCGGATATAGTCCTCGGCCAGCGCATCGAGACGGCTGGTGGTAGCCCCCAGCACCGTGTGCTCCTTGAGCATCGCCAGCACCCCGGCCACGATCTGGCTCGCTTCAGCGATCAGCTCGATCTCTTCGGGGCTCTTCCCTCTGCCGGGCATGGAACTACTCACCTGTCTGACTTCCTATAAAACTATTGCTGGACCGTGCCGATCTGCTGGCGGCCGAGACGCCCGCGCAGCTTTCCACTCTTCATGAAGCCGTCGTAGTGACGCATCAGGAGATAGGATTCGATCTGCTTCAGGGTATCGAGCGCGACACCGACGATGATCAGAAGGCTGGTTCCGCCGAAGAAGCTCGAGAAGTGAGCTCCCACCCCAAGATTGGAGGCGAACACCGGCAGAATGGCGATCAGCGCCAGGAACAGAGACCCAGGGACGGTCACCTTGGTCAGAATATTGTCGATGTACTCTTCGGTCGGCTTCCCCGGACGGACGCCAGGAACAAATCCGCCGTTCTTCCTCATGTTCTCGGCCACATCGCGCGGATTGAAGACAATCGCGGTGTAGAAGAAGGTGAAGAAGATGATCATTACCGCCAGAACGATCGAGTAGAGCGGATCGTCGTGCTTGAAGTTCCTCTGCAGGAACAGGCTCAGCGACGTATCCGGGAAGTACTGCGTGATCGAGTTCGGGATGAACATGATCGAGCTGGCGAAGATGATCGGCATCACGTTCGCCGTGGTCAGCGTGATCGGAATAAAGGAGGTCTGGCCGCCGTAGGCCTTGTTCCCCGCGATCCGCTTGGCGTACTGTACCGGAATCTTCCTGACCGCCTGGGTGAACATCACAACCATCGCGATGATGGCGATAAGCCCGGCGATGATGATCAGCTCGACGATCACGTTGCGGGTCGCCACCAGCTGATATTCCTCGATGATCGCCTGCGGAAAGCGCGCGATGATACCGATGAAGATGATCAGCGAGATACCGTTGCCGATACCCTTTTCGGTGATCTGCTCGCCGATCCACATCAGGAACATCGTCCCGGCCGTGAAGATCGTCGCCGCCATGATCGTAAACGCCATACCGCCGATCACCGGAGCAACCACAGCGGTGCCACCACCGGCGTCGGTCGACTGCAGGCTGATGGCGATCGCGATCCCCTGCGCGAACGCAAGGAGCACGGTGAAGTAGCGGGTATAGGTATTGATCTGCTTCCTCCCCTCTTCCCCCTCCTGCTGGAGCTTCTGAAAATACGGCACCACGGCGCCGAGAAGCTGCAGGATGATCGAAGCGGAGATATACGGCATGATGCCGAGCGCGAAGATAGCCGCGTTGGCATAGGCGCCGCCGGTAAACATGTCGAGCAGACCGAAGAGACCACCGGTGCGGCTGGCGGCCGCGCTCTTCAACGCATCCAGGTTGATACCAGGAACGGTGACGAACGAGCCGACGCGGACGATCAGCAGCATCACTGCGGTGAAGAGGATCCGCTTGCGCAGCTCTTCGATCTTCCAGACGTTGCGAAGAGTGTCGGTGAGCTTACTCATGGAGTGTCACGGTACCGCCCGCCTGCTCAATCTTCGTACGAGCCGCGGCCGAGATTTTGTGTGCTGTTACGGCAAGCTTCGTCGAGATATCACCATTGCCGAGGATCTTCACCGGCTTATTGCGCTTGGAGATCACTCCCATCTCGAAGAGGCTCTCCGGGGAGACCTGACCATCGCCCAGCTTGCCCGACTCGGCCAGCTCCTGGAGACGATCCAGATTGACGGTCTGGTACTCGACACGGAATGGGTTATGGAATCCGAATTTCGGAACACGACGGATATATGCCATCTGTCCGCCCTCGAAGTTCGGGATCTGTCCGAAGCCGGAGCGCGACTGATGACCCTTGTGTCCGCGCGTGGAGGTGCCGCCATGGCCCGAGCCCTGTCCACGTCCGATGCGCTTCTTCTTCTTGGTCGCCCCTTCCGGGGAACGGAGGGATCCTAAATGATTCGACATAGTTCTATCTCTCTCGATCGATGATTTCGGTTGTCAATTCTCCGCGAATCAAGCGCCACCCGCACTCCTTCTCTGACAGGGCGGCTGCTATCCCTGAGCCTCGACCGGCTCCACCGTCACCAGGTGACGCACCACGCGCACCATTCCCTGGATCTCGCGCGTATCGTTATGCACGGTCGAATAGTTAGGACGCCCGAGTCCGAGCGCGATGATTGTCCTTTTCTGCTTTTCCGGGCAGTCGATGATGCTCCGGGTCTGCGTAATCTTGATCTGTGCCATTGTTCTTATCCTTTCAACACCTTGCTGAGGGTGACACCACGACGCGCGGCAACCGAGGCTGCGTCCTCAAGGCTCATCAGTGCGGCCATGGTCGCCTTGACGGCGTTATGTGGGTTGGACGATCCCTGCGTCTTCGTCAGGATATCCTGGACGCCGACAGCTTCCAGCACTGCGCGCGATGCGCCACCGGCGATAACGCCGGTTCCCGGCGTGGCCGGCTTCAGCAGGATCTTCCCCGCGCCGAACTTGCCGTACGCCTCGTGAGGGATCGTGTGCCCCTTCAACTGAATGCGCACCACAGCCTTCTTGGCCGCGTCGGTCGCCTTCGTCACGGCGTTGGTCACCTCGTTCGCTTTGCCGAGGCCGATTCCTACGTGTCCCTTGCCGTCACCGACGACGACGATCGCGCTGAAACCGAAGCGACGTCCACCCTTCACCACTTTGGCGGTACGGGCGATGTTGACAACTTTATCTTTCAGTTCCAGCTCGGAAGCTTTTGGTTTTGCCACTGCCTTATCTGCGTTTGCTGTGAATGATTCTGCGTCTTGAAAAGCGCGAAGCGCAAAGATACGAGAACGAGCGGTTTTTTCACCTATGTAACTGTGACACTTTAAAACCGCTCGTACTGCGTTCCGTTCTGTTGTTCGGCCTGCCGGGCGAAGAGCCGGTTACAGCTGCAGCCCCGCCTCGCGGGCGGCATCGGCCACGGCCTTGACGCGCCCGTGATAGAGATAGCCGTTACGGTCGAACACCGCAGCGGTGATGTTCCGCTCCTGCAGCCGCTGGGCAATCGCCTTGCCGACGGCCGTGCTCAGCCCCGTCTTCCCCGTTCCCTCGACCAGCGAGGTAACGCCGGCGTCGTTCAGGCTCGAGGCCTGCGCGATCGTCTTCCCCGTGACGTCGTCGATCGCCTGCACGTAGACGTGCTTCAGGCTACGGAAGACGGTCACACGGGGGCGCTCGCCGGTCCCCTGAACACGCTTGCGGATATGGAACTTACGCCGATTGCGACGCTGTATCTTGGATTTTGCGCTCATGGTCCTTATACGTTTCAAGTGGTCTGGGATCCGGCGGCGATATACGAGATATCCCGCCGGAGCATGACCGTTACTTCGTTACTACGCTTACTACTTACCGGCCGACTTGCCAGCCTTGCGACGGATCTGCTCCCCTTCGTATTTCACACCCTTCCCCTTGTAGGGCTCCGGCGGACGGAACGAACGGATCTTCGCCGCGATCTGCCCGACAAGCTGCTTATCAACTCCGGTGATCACCACGCTGGTAGCCGTCGGAGCGGCAAGGGTCACCTCTTCCGGAGGGTAGAACATGATCGGATGGGAGTACCCAAGGTTGAGCTGCAGGGCCGATCCACGCATCTCAGCGCGGAAACCGACACCAACGATCTCAAGCTTGCGAGAGTACCCATCGGTCACCCCCTGCACCATGTTGTTGATGAGCGTGCGGGTCAGCCCGTGAGCAGAGCGCATGTCGGCCTGATCGTTTGGACGCGTGACCACGATCTGGTTAGCCTCGATGGCGACGTTGATCTGCGGGTTGACTTCGGTACGGAGCGCACCCTTCGGTCCTGTGACCGCGATGGCTCCGTTATCCTGCTTGATTGTGACGCCGTTCGGAATATCGATCGGCTTCTTACCTATGCGTGACACGGTCGTGTACCCTTATCTAATGAGAAAGCTCACTCGTTCTGCTTACCAGACATAGCAGAGGACTTCGCCTCCGATGTTCCGGGTGCGGGCCTCTTTATCGGTCATAAGACCTTGCGAGGTGCTGATGATCGCAATACCGAGTCCGTTCTTGACACGCGGCAGCTCGGTTGCGCCGGCATACCTGCGCAGACCGGGACGGCTGACGCGCTGCATACCGAACATCGACGGAGAACCGTTGGTGTAACGGAGGGTAAGACGGATTGCTCCCTGCGGCCCCTCGTCGATCTTCTGATAGTCGGCGATAAACCCCTGGTCCTTCAGGATCGCAGCAAGCCCCTCTTTCATCTTCGATGCCGGGATGTCGACAACTTTATGACGGGCGTTTGCAGCATTGCGAATACGCGTAAGGAAGTCTGCTATCGGATCGGTCATTGTTCTCAGATATGCTAGTCGTTGAATTTCACTATCGAGATGCTCTACCAGCTTGCCTTGCGGATGCCAGGGATCTTCCCGTCGAGAGCCATCAGGCGAAACATGTTGCGGCAGAGGCCGAACTTGCGGTAATACCCGCGTGGGCGGCCGGTCATTGCACAACGATTACGCAGGCGAACCGGCGAGCTGTTGCGGGGGAGCTTCTGCAGCGCATCGTAGTTCCCCTCAGCCTTGTACTTGGCACGCAGCTCGGCATACTTCTCGACAAGCTCCAGACGCTTTGCTTCCCGTGCGATCAAACTTTTTCTTGCCATCGTTAGGATCTACTTCTATTGTTCAGTAGCTATTGATTCGTACTGTCGGGCGCCCGGCCGGCCTGTCCCGGGCCTCCTCATCGTGATGCCCCGGTGATGCCGGCGATGCCGCTACGGTGACGGCTTAGGCCGTCGCTTCCTCGGTCGGTGCAGCCTCGCCCTGCGCGACCTCGCGCTTGCGGAACGGGAAGCCCAGCTCCTTCAGAAGCGCGTAGGCTTCCTCGTCGCTCTTGGCGGAGGTGACGAAGGTGATATCCATTCCATCGATCCGCACCACCCGGTCCACATCGATCTCCGGGAAGATGATCTGCTCCTTGACGCCCAGCGTGTAGTTGCCATGGCCGTCGAACGACTTGTCGGGCAGACCGCGGAAGTCACGGATACGGGGCACGGCCACCGAGATGAAACGATCCATGAACTCGTACATCTTCGCGCCACGCAGCGTCACACGTGCGCCGATCGGCATGTTTTCGCGAAGCTTGAAGTTCGAGATAGCCTTCTTCGCCTTGGTCACCACGGCCTTCTGGCCGGTGATCTGCTGGAGCTCATCGATGGCGTTCTGCAGAAGCTTCTGATCGCCTGTCGCATCGCCGACACCACGGTTGATCGAGATCTTCAGCAGACGCGGCGCCTGCATCACGTTGGTGTATCCGAAGCGCTTTACCAGATTCGGCACCACCTGTTCACGATAGCGGCCAATCATACGTGGGGCGACGGCCTCCACGGTGGCCTCGACGTTCCTTGGCGCGTCGCCGCCGCCACGAGTCTGTCGCTGTTGCTTGTTCTCTTTAGCCATAATTCAGGAAGTTTCCGCAGCAGTTAATCTTTGAATGCAGTGCCGGAGCGCTTCGCAAAGCGAACGCGAGTCTCCTTACCATCAGTGGTCTCGACACGAATACCGGCCCGCGTAGGCGTTCCATCCTTCGGATCGGCCAGCATCACGTTCGAGATCGCGATCGGCATCGCCTTTTCGTGGATGCCCCCCTCCGGGAGATTCGGGTTGCTCCCCTTCTTGTAGGAGCGACGTGCCAGGGCAACTCCCTCGACCAGCACACGGCTGGTCTTCGGATAGACGGCCAGCACGCGTCCGGTCTTCCCCTTGTTCGAGCCGCTGATCACGACAACATCATCCCCCTTCTTGATCCGAGGGAGCTTGGCGGGCTTTGTATTCTGGTTCTGGTTCATTTCAATGTTCGAGTTTGGACTTTGGATCACCGACGGCGCTTCTCCGCGAGAATCCTTCGCCTGGTGCGACCGCTCATGCGATACCGCACGGCGCGGAGATGGAGGATCGCCTATCGCCGATCCGAAATCAGAGAACTTCCGGTGCGAGCGAAACGATCTTCATGTAGTTGCGGTCGCGAAGCTCGCGGGCAACCGGTCCGAAGATACGGGTGCCACGCGGCTCACCCTGAGCGTTGAGGAGCACAGCGGCGTTCTCATCGAACCGGATGTAGCTCCCATCGCGACGACGGGTCTCCTTCTTGGTCCGCACGATCACCGCCTTCGAGACATCCCCCTTCTTGACATTCCCACCGGGAAGGGCGCTCTTCACCGCGACGACAATGACATCACCGATCCCGGCATAGCGGCGGTCATGTCCGCCGAGAACACGGATGCAGCGAACCTTGCGCGCTCCGGAGTTGTCGGCTACTACGAGATTTGATTCTTCCTGGATCATGATTGTCCCTCCCCTTTCGGAGCCCCTGCGGCCTGGGAGCCACAGATATAACGTATGAAAAGCTTGATTGACTGTTCGATGACGCCATTAGACGCCATTGACCGCCGCTGACGGCGGGACCGCCCCCGTATGAGGGCGGGGCGCTTTACTTCGCCTTCTCGACGATCTCATCCAGGCGCCAGCGCTTGTGAGCGCTCAGCGGACGGGTCTCGATGATGCGCACGGTATCGCCCACCTGGCACTCGTTGTTCTCATCATGCGCCATGTACTTCTTGGTCTTGTTGAAGTACTTCTTGTACAGCGGATGACGGACGCGGCGCACGATGGCGACGACGATGCTCTTGCTCATCTTGTTGGAGACCACCAGGCCGGTACGGACCTTACGCACTCCCGTCTTGCGCACTTGCGTGTCGGCAGCAGTGGCGGGCGTTGCCTGCGTGGCGGCATCCTTCGGCACATCCTGCATCAGGTTCAGCGGATCGGTGCCTGCGTTCTCCATCGTCTGATTTTGTTCTTCCTGCATGGCGTCTATCTACGGATCGTACTCTATGACTGTTCTGGAATCTTTGCCTTGCTCGAGGCGTTACTTGCCGAGCTCCCGCTCACGAAGGAGCGTCTTGATCCGGGCGATATCGCGACGGATCGTGCGGAGGGCTGCGGTGCTTTCGAGCTGCCCCACCGCCTTCTTGAAGCGCATGTCGACCAGAGCGCGCTCGTTCTCCTGAATCTGGTTCTGGAGCTCACCGTCGGACAGGCCCCGCAGGTCGGAAGGTTTAGTTGACTTCATGTCTATCGAGAGATTAATGCGTTATCGATCTGAAGCTCGTCTCAGCGGAGCGTCTCGTCGCCGGCATAGTCAGGCCGGGTAATGATCTTGGTCTTGATCGGCAGCTTGTGCGAAGCGCGGCGAAGAGCCTCAAGCGCAATCGGTGTGGCAACGCCAGCAACCTCAAAAATGATGCGGCCCGGCTTGACCACCGCCACCCAGAACTCCGGCGAGCCCTTGCCCGATCCCTGACGGGTCTCGGCAGGCTTCTTCGTTACCGGCTTATCCGGGAAGATGCGGATCCAGATCTTTCCGTCGCGCTTCATCTCGCGGTTGATCGCGATACGAGCCGACTCGATCTGGCGGCTGGTGATCCATGCGGGCTCCATCGCCTTGATAGCGTGGGTGCCGAACTCGACAGTAGAACCGCGATAGGCCTTGCCGGTCCTGCGCCCGCGCTGCGTCTTGCGATATTTAACTCTCTTTGGTAATAGCATTGTAAGAGTCCTTGGTCAGTAATCCGTAGCCAGTAGCAAACTTTCGCTTCTTCCCTTAGATCGGCTGGTTCTGCTGGCCGATCACCTCGCCCTTGCAGATCCAGACCTTGACGCCCAGCGAGCCCTGCTTGGTCTGCGCGGTCACCTGTGCATAATCGATATCGGCACGCAGCGTGTGCAGCGGAATCCTTCCCTCTTTGTACTGCTCGGTGCGCGACATCTCGGCGCCTCCGAGGCGGCCGGAGCACATGATGCGGATACCCTCGGCACCCATGCGCATCGCCGAGCTGATGGCCTGCTTCATTGCGCGGCGGAAGGCGACACGCCCCTCAAGCTGCTGCGCGATGTTCTCGGCGACCAGATAGGCGTCAAGCTCGGGGCGCTTGATCTCGTGAATCAGGATCTTGACATCCTTCTTCGCCACCTGGCGAACCTCTTCCTCGAGCTGGGCGATCTCCTTGCCGGAGCGACCGATAACCACTCCCGGACGGGACGTATGAATCGTCAGACGCATCTGCTTTGCCGTCCGCTCGATCACGATTCGGCTGATGCCGGCCCGCTTGAGGCGGTTGCGCAGATAGTTCCGCACCATCGTGTCCTCGGTCAGCTTCGCGGCGAAGTTCTTCTCATCGTACCAGTTGGCATCCCACGAGCGGATGATACCAAGCCTAAGTCCTATTGGATTAGTTTTCTGTCCCAAAGTGGATCTCGCGTTTTATCTGGCTGTTGTTATCGTTATCTGTTACTTCGTTCCGACGACGATCGTCAGATGGTTCGAGCGCTTCCGCATGCGGTAGGCCCGTCCCTGAGGCGCGGGAAGCATCCGCTTCATCGTCGTCCCCTGATTGACGAACACCTCTTTGACGTAGAGCGTCTCCGGGTCGACATTCTTCTGGCGCTCGGTGGCCTTGTTGATAAGGTTCGAGATCGCCGAGCGAAGTGCCAGCTCCGCGTCCTTCGACGCATGGTGGGTCGAGAAGCGAAGGATACCGAGCGCCTCGTGGGCGTTCTTCCCGCGGATCAGGTCGATCACCAAGCGCATTTTGCGCGGCGACGAATGAATGTTTCTACGTAGAGCGCGAGCTTCTAACATTGTTCTATCTCCCTAAGTGTCCCCCGAAGGGCTACCGGTTCTCGTTCTAAGGAATCTCTGACAGGTTATTTCTTTGCACCGGCGTGACCACGATAGGTACGGGTCGGTGAGAACTCGCCCAGCTTGTGGCCCACCATGTTCTCGGTGACATACACCGGGATGAACTTGTTGCCGTTGTGCACCGCGAAGGTATGGCCGACAAAATCGGGTGCGATCGTCGAGGCGCGCGCCCAGGTCTTGACAACCCGCTTCTGGTTCTGCTGGTTAAGTGTGTCGACCTTCTTCGTCAGGTTCATGTCGACATAGGGTCCTTTCTTTAACGAGCGTGCCATTATCTATATGCCTGTAGAGTTTCTTGATCTAGCTCTGTATCTCTCTCAGTAGCCTCGTTCCCATTCGGGGGAAGCGTTTTACTTGCGACGGCGGACGATGTACTGGTTGCTCGCATTCTTCTTCTTGCGAGTCTTCAGACCCTTGGCGTACTTGCCCCACGGCGACTCCGGATGCTGGCGACCACCGCCCGACTTGGAGCGTCCCTCACCACCACCGTTCGGGTGATCGACCGGGTTCATTGCCATGCCTCGCGTCTGCGGGCGGACACCGAACCAGCGCATACGGCCAGCCTTGCCGAGCGAAATGTTCTCGTGATCGGAGTTGCCAACCACGCCGAGCGTTGCGTAGCAGTCGTTGCGCACCAGCCGCACTTCGCCCGAAGGAAGGCGAAGCGTGGTGAAGCCCCCTTCACGCGCCATCACCTGTGCCGACGAACCGGCCGAGCGGCTGAGCTGCGCCCCCTTGCCCGGCTTCAGCTCGATGTTGTGGACGAAGGAGCCGAGAGGCATCTTGCCGAGCGGGCAGGCGTTGCCGTCGCGGATCTCCACCTCGGGACCCGACATCAGCTTATCCCCTACCTTCACATTGTTCGGCGCGATGATATAGCGCTTCTCGCCGTCAGCGTACTCGAGCAGGCAGATACGCGCCGAACGGTTCGGATCGTACTCGACCGTTGCAACGGTCGCCTCGATGCCGAGCTTGTTGCGCTTGAAGTCGATGATCCGGTACTGGCGCTTGTGACCACCGCCGCGATGACGCGACGTGATACGGCCGGTGTTGTTTCGGCCGCCACTCTTCTTGAGCGGGGCCAGCAGCGACTTCTCCGGCTTCGAGGTCGTCAGCTCCTCAAAGGTCGAGGTCGAATAAAACCGGCGTGCGCTGGTTGTCGGTTTGCTTATGCGAATTCCCATATCGCTCGTTACTCTCTATCTCTGGTAAGGCCGTGGCCGGCCGCGCTGTTGGGCGCGTCTCCCGGACCACACTGGCGATAACTTCAGTTATTCTTCGGTCGGCGCTTCGCCGATCACATCAATCTTCTGTCCCGGCTTGACGGTAATGATCGCCTTCTTGCGAGTAGCGGTCTTACCGGCGATATAGCCACGGCGGGTCAACTGCACCTTCTGCTTCGGACGGATCGTGATCGTCCTGACACTGGTGACGCCGACACGATAGCGGTCCTCGATCGCCTTGCGGATCTCGATCTTGTTGGCGCTCGGGATCACCTCGAACACATACTGCCCTTTGTCGGCGAGCAGTGAGCTCTTTTCGGAGAGAAGCGGGCGCTTCAGTACTTGCCTCATCGTATTTCTCGCTGGTCTATCGTGAATGCGTCAATTTATCCTTCGTTCGTGAGCTGCTGAATCAGAACCTCGAGTGAGCCGCGCTCCACCACCAGCACCTGATTGTTCAGCAGATCGTAGGTCGAGGCGTTGCGCGCCTCCAGGATCTCGCACTTGGCGATGTTCCGTCCCGAGCGAAGAGCCGTCTCGTTGGGTCCCTGCGTCAGCACCAGAGCCTTCTTGCCGCCGGCGCTGAGCGCCTTGAGCATATCGGCGAAGGGCTTGGTCTTCACCTCGTTGAAGGTCAGGTTATCGACCACCACAATCTCGTTTGACTGCGCCTTCAGCGCCAGGGCCGAGCGGCGCGCAAGCTGGCGCATCTTCTTCGGCATCGCCTGTGTGTAGTCGCGCGGGTTCGGTCCGTGGATGTTGCCACCGCCAACCCAGACGCCCGAGCGGATCGAGCCGGCGCGAGCCGTGCCGCGTCCCTTCTGCTTCCAGGGCTTGCGTCCGCCGCCGCGCACTTCCCAGCGATCCTTCGTCTTGCTGGTTCCCTGGCGACGATTTGCCAGATGCATCTTCACGGCCTGGTGCATCACGGCGACATTCGGCTCGATCCCGAAGATCTCGTCCGGGAGCTCCATCGTCCCTGCCGTGTTGCCGTCTTTGCCAAGAATATTGATGTTCATTGTCGTAATAGTCCGTAGTCAGTAACTGTAGGGCTCTCGCGGTATTGATCGCAGCCGTCTCCCCTGTGCCAGCCCGATCGGCCGGCCCCCGGAGGGCTTACTTCGCCGGCTGCTTCAGGAGCTCGACGATGGTGTTCGGCGCGCCAGGAATGGAGCCCTTGATCACCAGCACATTCGAGTCTGCAAGGACGGCAACCACCTGAAGGTTGCGCACCGTCGCCTTCTTTCCTCCCATCCGTCCGGCCATGCGGGTGCCCGGGAAGACGCGCGACGGATAGCTCGATCCACCGATCGAACCCGGAGCGCGCTGGCGGTCGGACTGACCGTGGGTCTGCATGCCGACGCCACCGAAGTGGTGACGCTTCATGACGCCCTGGAAGCCATGTCCCTTGCTGGTGGAGGTGACGCGGACCTTGTCGCCAATGGCGAACACGTCGGCCACATTGATGGTGTCGCCCGGCTGGTAGCTGCTCACCTCGAAGACGCGGAACTCACGCAGCTCGCGAGGGGACTCAACGCCAGCCTTGGCGTAATGGCCCTTCAGCGGCTTGTTGACGTTCTTGTCGCGCTTCGACCCAAATCCAAGCTGCAGAGCCTCGTAGCCGTCGCTCTCCTTGGTCTTGACTTGTACCACCGTGCAAGGGCCGGCCTCGATCAGCGTACAGGGGATATAGACGCCCTGCTCGTTGAAGATTCCGGTCATTCCGATTTTTCTACCTAATAGCGCAGCCATAACTCTCTTGCGTATTGCGATTTTCCGATTACAAGGAGACCGAAGGAAGAACCTTCGTCGGGTTTCAGAGATGCGACGTCAGCGAGGATTCCGGCGCCTGGCCCGATGCTTAACAGCGTCGGTCGCGGCGCCCTTCTCGTGACGATCCGTCAGACCTTGATCTCGACGTCAACACCGGCCGGAAGCTCGAGTCGCATCAGCGAGTCGACGGTCTTCGGCGTGGAGTTGAGGATATCAATCAGACGCTTGTGCGAACGGTTCTCGAACTGCTCGCGCGATTTTTTATCGACATGCGGCGAGCGGAGCACCGTGTAGATCGTCTTTTCGGTCGGAAGCGGTACCGGCCCGGAGACGATCGCGCCGGTCTGCTTCACCGTGCGAATGATCTTCTCAGCCGACTTGTCGATCAGATTGTGATCGTACGACTTGAGCTTGATGCGGATAACCTGGGCAGCCACGTTTTCGTTTGCTCCGTTTAATGCGTGTCGCTATATACCTAATGACAGTGTCTCGATCGGACGCCTCTCCCCTGCTCATCGGAGCCAGGGGTTCGTCCTGCACTGTTGGTCCTCTGCTATACTGGAATGCATCTCACATACGGCGTGCGCGGTTGCTCAGGAGATGAGCCGATCGGCATGGAAGATTGCCGAGGAATACGCACTATAACCTATAGCACACGTTCAACGTTGTTGGGCCGAGCTTCAAGGGCGTTGAGTTGGAAGTTTTTCCGCATCCACCATCCGGCATTGCACCGGAGGCCGTGTCCCTATCGTCGATTCCCTGTTGACCCCCTTCCACTTTCCTCGAAGTGAGACGAGGAGTTGGAGGGCTTATCATGTGCTTTCGCGAGACGATCTATTTATAAAGCCTGCAAATATACGGGAGGCAACCCGCCCGACGCAAGGAAAAGATTGCCCAACATCACGAAGAATTCATTGAGAAGTGTAACGCCCGCTTTGATATTCCCTCAATCGCCGCTCTCTCCCGATGGAGAAGCCCCCTCATCCAGGCTGTTATCCCTCTATTCCCCGCTCCTTTCCCTCCCCGTAGTACAGACAAGCCCCCAATATACGATCTTCTCTCAAACCCCATCGTAAGGTCTCGTATCACAGCGGTATCTCACTATGCTGGGGTGTTGGTCCAGAGCTCAACGTCCGGCCAAACGGATCAGCACCCGACAATCAACCTGAGCCATCACCCGAGAGCGCCCGGCAGTGGCTCTCTGGCCGGCAGCCGCGATCGCCCCCCCTGTGAGGCGATACACCCGCGACGGCAAGTACCCGGGGTGTCCAATCCATGCCGATACGATCCATCTCCTTGTGTCTCTCCCTCCGATCCGGCGCTCGCGCGTATATCCAGTACCCAGGCGCGCCTCTTCCGCCCGACAGCATGCTATCGTCCAGAACGTTGCCGTAGTATCCTTCACTCCCTGCAGCCATGAGATTCCATCGCGACATTTCATCGACACAGGGCACAGTCTCCGTTGGGCGCCGGCCGCGATTTCTCACCGCTCTTCTCCTGACCGCCCTCGCCAGCCCCCACCTCCTCGGCTACCACTGGATCCATATCCCCTCGACCGGATGCTTCACACGGGACAGACAGCTCGGGGATATCACCTCACCGGAGTTCGATCCGGAGAACAAGCGGGTGATATCCAGCTGGCGGGCAAGCTGCGGCGATCATGGCACGAGCACCCACAAGTACATCAACGGCGGAATCAGGGTGATCGAGGAGGTGGATGCAGCCGACGACCCGGCCCGGCTACGTGATCTTCACCCGGAGGAAGCGGGTGAACGGGAAGATGAAGGACGTGGAAGCAGGCGCGGAGATAAACAACGGACGACAGGCCGCAGCGCAGCACCTTGAATGGTTATAGCGCTGCCCCCACTCTGGATATAGTCAGATATAGTCGCGACGATGGGACATCCATGCGCACTAGGCGCTTGTGACGCAGTCACAGCGTCGGCGGACACTTCCCTTATTCCTGTGGCCCTGAGGATGCAGCGACTCGGAGGGGAACCATTCTCCATACGTCTCGGATTCCGGGAGCATAGCGAGAGGTGTGGCTCCGGAGCAGTAGCCTGGGATGCCGGCACTCTCCAAACAAAAACGCCCTCCCGGAAAACCCGGAAGGGCGTTTGAATTTCAGACCGATCGACGTTCTTAGTCGAGGATCTTGGTAACGACGCCTGCGCCGACCGTACGGCCGCCCTCGCGGATAGCGAAGCGAAGTCCCTCTTCCATTGCAACCGGGGTGATCAGCTCGACGGTGATGTTGTCGATGTTGTCACCAGGCATGACCATCTCGGTGCCGGCCGGAAGGCTGGCGATACCGGTCACGTCGGTCGTACGGAAGTAGAACTGCGGACGATAGCCGTTGAAGAACGGCGTGTGACGGCCACCCTCTTCCTTCGAGAGGACGTAGACCTGCGCCGTGAACTTCGTGTGCGGGGTGATGGTACCTGGCTTGCAGATAACCATACCGCGCTCGAGCTCGGTCTTGTCGACACCACGGAGCAGAAGACCGACGTTGTCGCCAGCCTGGCCCTGATCGAGAAGCTTGCGGAACATCTCGACGCCGGTCACGACCGACTTCTTCTTGGCGCCGAAGCCGACGAGCTCAACTTCCTCGTTGACGTTGATGATGCCGCGCTCGATACGACCCGTGCCCACCGTGCCACGACCCGTGATCGAGAACACGTCCTCGACCGGCATCAGGAACGGCTTGTCGGTCTCGCGCTGCGGGGTCGGGATGTAGCTGTCGACAGCGTCCATCAGATCCCAGATGCACTGGTAACGAGGATCGTCGACCGGTGCACCGGCCGTGCCGGCCTCGAGTGCCTGCAGAGCCGAGCCCATGATGATGGGGATATCGTCGCCCGGGAACTCGTACTTCGACAGAAGCTCGCGAACCTCGAGCTCGACCAGCTCGAGCAGATCAGGATCGGCGATATCGACCTTGTTCATGAACACGACGATACGGGGAACACCGACCTGACGGCAGAGCAGGATGTGCTCGCGGGTCTGTGGCATTGGACCGTCCGTGGCTGCGACGACGAGGATTGCTCCGTCCATCTGCGCGGCACCGGTGATCATGTTCTTCACGTAATCGGCGTGACCCGGGCAGTCGACGTGAGCATAGTGACGGTTGTCCGTCTGATACTCGACGTGTGCCGTTGCAATTGTGATTCCACGAGCGCGCTCTTCCGGAGCGTTATCGATGGAGTCGAATGTTCTGACCTCACCACCGTTGCGGTGTGCGAGCGCCATCGTGATGGCTGCGGTGAGGGTGGTCTTGCCGTGATCGACGTGACCAACCGTGCCCACGTTTACGTGGGGTTTGCTACGGTCGAATTTCTCTTTTGCCATTCCTGAATATCTCCTCGAAGAGAAGGTTGAAAATGATATACGTAGTTAGTTGCTTTGAATCAGTTTTCTGGCCTCTGCCGGCCCGGGGGCGTCACAGCGGAGCCGGACGGGATCGCTCCGAAGAGGATCCCGCCGCGATCTCCCTGGCGTTGATTAGGCAGCCACCTGCGACTTGCCACTCTTCTCGATGATCTCCTCGGTGACCGAGCGAGGGGCCTCCTCGTAGTGATCGAACACCATCGTCGGGACGGCGCGACCCTGCGTCAGCGAGCGAAGGCGGGTGACGTAGCCGAACATCTCCGACAGCGGCACCATCGCCTTGATCACCTGAGCATCGGAACGGGTGCTGACACCCTCGATGCGGCCACGACGGCTCGACAGATCGCCCATGACGTCGCCCATGTACTCCTCGGGCGTCACCACCTCGACGGCCATCACCGGCTCCAGGAGCACGGGCTTGGCCTTGCGGCAGGCATCCTTGAAGCACATCGACGCGGCGATCTTGAACGCCATTTCCGAGGAATCCACATCATGGTACGAACCGAAGTGGAGCTTCGCCTTGATGTCCACCACCGGATATCCGGCAAGAACACCGTTGCGGAGCGCCTCGGTGATCCCCTGCTCCACCGGCTTGATGAACTCGCGCGGGATAACGCCGCCAACCACCGCGTTCTCGAACTCGAAGCCCTTCCCCATCTCGTTCGGCGAGAACTCGATCACCACGTGACCGTACTGTCCCTTACCACCGGTCTGACGGACAAACTTGGTATCCTGATCGACCGTGTTACGGATCGTCTCGCGATAAGCGACCTGCGGCTTGCCCACATTCGCCTCGACGCGGAACTCGCGCTTGATACGGTCGACGATGATATCCAGGTGAAGCTCGCCAACGCCCGAGATGATCGTCTGCCCCGTCTCCTCGTCGGTCTTGACGCGGAAGGTCGGATCCTCCTCGGCCAGCTTGATCAGCGCCTCGGTCAGCTTGTCCTGGTCGGCCTTCGTCTTCGGCTCGATCGCCTGATCGATAACCGGCTCCGGGAACTCCATCTTCTCGAGGATGATCGGGAAGTCCTCGTCGCAGAGCGTGTCACCGGTCTTGGTGGCCTTCAGCCCCACCACGGCGATGATGTCACCGGTCGATGCCTCGTTGATATCCTCGCGATGGTTCGCGTGCATCTGAAGCAGGCGGCCGACGCGCTCCTTCTTGCCGTTGATCGAGTTGAGGACGTAGGAGCCCGCAGTGAGGGTTCCCGAGTAGACGCGGACGAAGGTCAGCTTACCGACGAACTTGTCGGTGATGATCTTGAACGCGAGACCGGAGAACTTCTCGGTATCGGAGACCTGACGCTCGATATGATCGTGGGTATCGACATCGTGACCCGGCGTCGCGCCGATATCCAGCGGCGACGGAAGGAACTCGATGACCGCGTCGAGCAGCTGCTGAACGCCCTTGTTCTTGAACGACGAGCCGAGGAACACCGGGATGATCTTCACCTGGATGGTCGCCTCGCGAAGCACCTTGCGGACTTCATCCGAGGAGATCTCCTCGCCGCCGAGATACTTCTCAAGCAGGGTGTCATCGACTTCGGCGACAGCCTCGAGCATCTGGGTACGGAACTGGCGTGCCTGCTCCTCCATGTCGTGCGGGATATCGATGACATCCCACTTCGAGCCCTGGCTAGAGTCGTCGAAGATATAGGCCTTCATCTCGATCAGGTCGACGATGCCCTTGAACATATCGCCCTGGCCGACCGGAAGCTGCACCGGCACGGCGTTGGCGCCGAGACGGGACTTCATCATGTCGACGACGTTCAGGAAGTTGGCGCCCACGCGGTCCATCTTGTTGACGAACGCCATGCGGGGAACGCGGTACTTGTCGGCCTGACGCCAGACGGTCTCGGACTGCGGCTCAACACCACCGACCGAGCAGAAAAGAGCGACGGCACCGTCGAGAACGCGAAGCGAGCGCTCCACCTCGACGGTGAAGTCGACGTGGCCCGGCGTATCGATGATGTTGATACGGTGCTCCGGGAACTGCGCCATCGAGCCCTTCCAGAAGCAGGTGGTAGCAGCCGACGTGATCGTGATGCCACGCTCCTGCTCCTGCTCCATGTAATCCATCGTTGCCGCGCCATCATGCACCTCGCCCATGCGATGCAGAACGCCTGTATAGAACAGGATGCGCTCGGTTGTCGTTGTTTTGCCGGCATCAATGTGGGCCATGATGCCGATATTTCTCACCCGGTCTAAGGGATATACGCGAGCCATAATTCTGAATGACTTATACGTGAAAGTTCTTGTTCTTCTCTTCGAGAGCTATGCAACGAATCGCCAGGTTTTTCATCAGAGCGAATCGCCCGCTCGCCAGTGAGCGAGCGATAAATAGGTCTTACCAGCGGAAATGAGCGAACGCCCTGTTGGCATCGGCCATACGGTGGACATCCTCACGCTTCTTGACGGAGCTTCCCTCGCCGTTGGAGGCAGAGATCAGCTCACTTGCCAGCTTCTCCTCCATGTTCTTCTCGCGCCGATCGCTCGCATAGCGAATGATCCAGCGGATGCCGAGCGCCGTGCGACGATCCGGACGAACCTCCATCGGCACCTGATAGGTGGAGCCGCCAACGCGACGGGAGCGGACTTCGACCGCAGGGGAGACGTTCATCAGCGCCTTGCGGAACACCTCGAGCGGCTCCTGCTGAGTGCGGCTGCCGATAAGCTCGAGAGCTCCGTAGAACACTCGACGGGCCGTGCTCTTCTCGCCGTCGCTCATCAGGTTGTTGATAAACCGCGCGACGGTGATATCACCATACAATGGATCGGGAATGATCCGACGCTTCTCAGCGCGTTTCTTTCTCATTCTGCTCTTCTATGAAAGGTTGAATCGGATTATCGGATGCGATCTATCCGGGCGTGTATTATTTCTTCGGGCGCTTCGTGCCGTACTTCGAACGACCCTGCATGCGCTTGCCGACACCCTGCGTGTCGAGCGTGCCACGGATGATATGATAGCGAACGCCCGGAAGGTCCTTGACACGACCGCCACGGATCAGCACAATCGAGTGCTCCTGGAGGTTATGCCCCTCGCCCGGGATGTATGCGGTCACCTCGATGCCGTGCGACAGGCGGACACGAGCCACCTTGCGGAGCGCCGAGTTCGGCTTCTTCGGCGTGGTCGTGTAGACACGGGTGCAGACTCCGCGCTTCTGGGGACATGCGTCGAGCGCGGGCGAATTGCTCTTGTAGGGCTCGACTTGGCGCCCCTTGCGAACTAACTGGTTGATCGTCGGCACAGCTTGAACGTTATAAAATGATCAAAAATGGGTCGTTCGATATATGTAAGCCGACAAATATAGGCAAGGCCCCGAACATGAGTCAAGTTCGGCCCCTCCCTAAATACAGTCGGTTTTGTTACGGATCGTTTACGACGTTGACCCGCGGCTCCTATTGTCGGCCGCTGATGGGCCTCAACTCTGTCTTTGCGGGGATATTCCCCTCGTCGATGGCTCTATCGCCCTCCGGGCGCCGCCCCCCCATTTCCCTGCGGCGCGGGGGCCGCTCCACCGGGAGTGCCCCCCCCGGCCGCTCCGTTTCCGCCGCCGGCCGGCGGCTTATCGGCGGAGAGCTCGATCGGCACGCGCGGTGCCTCGGTGATCCTGTATCCCCCGTTCTCCCATCGCATGTACACGAGGTTGGGGGCTCGATCGGCGTGCTGTACGGTCATCACCACCACCGTATCGACCTTCAAAATCCTATAATCGGCGCTGAGCTGGGATCCGACGGTATCCTTGTTGAGCTCGAGGAGCTTCGCGTAGGCGTCCTTCCCCTTCAGCCCCTGCATGTTCTGCCAGAGCGCCTGCTGCTCGGGGTCCATCTGCGGGATCTGTCCCTTCATCCTCTCGATGTCCATGTCGAGGTTGCGCCGCAGCGTCGTGTCGAGCGCATCGTAGATCTTCCGGCCATCTCCGGCGCGGACCCCCTCGACCCAGACCTTGTAAAACTCATCCGGATCAGGGCGCTTCGCTTCGCCACACCCTGTCCCGGCAATCGTCAGCCATGCCACGGCAAGAAGCATCGGCAGCAGAGCTGCGGGCCGACGCGATGTTCGGGAATCGCTCATGAGTCCTTATACTGCTCTGAAAAAAGAGGAATAGTAAACTTACGTTTTTTACCGGATACAACAACGTTTCCGGGGGATCGTTCGTCAGATTCTTCCCGGAAATTCGTCGGCAGCCCTTCCTGACGGGGGCCGGGAATCCCCCGCGCAACCTATGGTAGCCTCTCAGAGTGGGTGTCGAGCGCTGAGACACTTCCCCAACACACGGTCGTGTCTCAGTGTGATCGTCGAGCAGTGATACGCTGGGCCGGAGTTGAACTCCGGCCTAACATGCTGGCATACTGCGACACTTCCCCAACACACAGTTGACTTTCGTGGGCCGTGGCCGACTCGTACATTGCACTTCTATGCACTCCCCTCGCATCCAGCATCCCACCGAGACGATTATTCTCGACGGCACACCGGTCAACTACACGGTGCGCCGGAGCGCTCGCGCAAAACATATGCGGATCACCGTCTCGGCCCACAGCGGCGTGGTGGTGACGCTTCCGGCACGGCTCCGCCGCTACGTCAACCCGGAGGAGCTTCTGCGGGAGAAGAAGGCATGGGTGCTTCAGCATCTCGATACGATCGCCGTCCCCCCCGTTCCGGCGCCGCTTGGCGACGGCTCCACCGTCAATTACCAGGGGCGGGGGTATCGGCTGCGGGTGCTGTACGGAGACACACGCCGGCCGACGACGAAGCTCGTCGACGATGAGCTTCGGGTGAGCCTCCCGGCCGACGCCGGGGAGATGGAACTGCGCGCCGCGGTCCGGGGCTGGATCATACGGCAGGCAGAACGCGCTATCGAGCAGGAGACCGCACGGATGGCCCCCGAGATCGGCGTGAGCTACAACAAGATCAGCATCCGTGATCAGAAGACGAAATGGGGGAGCTGTTCGCGTACGGGGAATCTCTCGTTCAACTGGCGGCTGGTTCTGTTCCCTCCACGCGTGCTGCGCTATATCGTGATCCACGAGCTGTGCCATCTCCGGCACTTCAACCACTCCCCCCGCTTCTGGGAGCTGGTGGAGCGTCATGCCCCCGACTACCGCGAGTCGGTGGCCTGGCTGAAAAAGCATGGCGCGCTGATGGAAGGCGATCTCCGGAGTAGTGTCTCAGTGTGATCGTCGAGCGCTGAGAGGCTGGGCCGCAGAGTTGAACGCCGGCCCAACGTTCTGGCACGCTGAGTCACTACCATCTCCGGTGATTGTTTCGCCGGAGTTCGGTATACTTACATTCTGACGCATGTCACACACCACTGCGTCCCCATATCCGCTTCGGCTCCATTCCGGAGACCAGCGCGAGCCTCATCCGCTGTCCGATTTCCACGTATCCATAACAGAACACTGAACATGTCCGATCTCCGCGATACACTTTTCACGGCACGGAGCTATACGCCCATACCATTTCTGGCGGCCGGTCTGATCTTCGGCAAACCCAACATTATCACCCTGGCCGCCGGCGTGCTGGTATCGCTCAGCGGCGAGGCGATCCGACTCTGGGCGGTGGGCCATGCCGGATCCGAGACGAGGGTAACGGGCTCGGTTGGAGCCTCTCGCCTGGTCGCCACCGGACCCTATGCCTATATCCGCAACCCCCTCTACGTCGGCAACATCCTGCTGTATACAGGCTTTGCGGTGATGGCGAATGTCTCCTGGCTGGTCCCGCTGGCGCTCGTCTGGTTCTTTTTCCAGTACGCCATGATCATCTCGCGCGAGGAGGAGTTCCTCCGCCAGAAATTCGACGGCGAGTATACGCAGTACTGCAGCGCGGTCTCCCGGTTCCTCCCCCGTCTCAACCCCTACCAGCGCTCCGAAGGGTGCAGATTCGACTGGTCGCGCGCAACCCGAAGCGAGCGGCGCACCTTCCAGGCGTTCATCATCAGCCTTCTGCTGATGGTGGGGAAGATGGTCATCATGCAGAGCTGAGCCCCGAGCAGCAGCACTCTTCATGCACGTCCCGGCACGATCATCTCGTGCCGGGACGTTTCCGTAGCAGGTTCCCTCCCGATCATCACCGCGCGATCACGACCGGATAGAGCGCAACGTTCCCCGCCGTCGTCACCCTGACGAAATACCGGCCGCTCGGCAGCCCCGCCACGGCGATCCTCTGTTCGTGATCGCCGGCAGCCAGCGTCCCATCGAAAAGCTCGCGCGCAATCCGTCCCTGGGCGTCGATCAGGACGATCGTCGCGGCGGCGCCACGCGCGGCATGGAATCGGAGGAGCCCATCATCCCGCATCGGATTCGGCAGCACGCTCCGCAGCTCGACGCCGGCCGATCCGGCAGCCGACTCATCGCGGCCGACGCCGCTGGTGACGCCGGGGGCATGATAGCCGGTCGAGCCCACCGCCAGCGTATCGCCATCGAAGGTGAAGCCGGGCACCACCTGGCGGAACCCGCCGTCGCGCCCTGAATTTGGAGAAGTGTAGTAGACCGAGCAGCAGCCCTGCTCGAAGATCGCCTCGGCGACGCTGGCAAACACCGAGTCCATCGCCGCGGGGTCGCGGACGCTGAAATACCGGCCGCCGGTCTCCGCAGCCAGCAGGCGGAGCGAATCGTCGGTATCGAGAAGCAGTCCTATCGCAAAGACCGGAATGCCCGCCCGGCGCGCACGCGCGATGACCGCCGTGATGCTCCGCTCGGCCGACCTGTTGTCCTCGCCGTCGCTCAGCAGCACGATCGCCTTCTGGTGCGAGGCGGGACGCAGCTCGATGGCGTCCACCGCCTCCAGCACCGCATCGTTCATCGCCGTCCAGCCATCGGGCTGCAGCCGGTCGATCGCCCCACTGAGGAGCGATTTCTGTCCGGTCCAGCTCTGATCGAGCGTTGTGGTGAGGCTGAAGGAGTAGATGGCGGCCTCGTCGGCGGGACCGAGCTTATCGATGAACTTCTTGCCGGCCGAGCGGGTATAGCTGATCCGCGTGGCGCTGCCGAACGGCTCGGCCATGCTGCCGCTCTTATCGAACACCATCGCCACCGAGACGCTGTTGGTCCGGTCGGAGCAGTCGACGCTGTCGATCCGCACCGGGATGCCGTTCTCGGTCAGCACAAGATTGCGGGCGAAGTCCGGCTGCCGCACCGAGTCGCGCAGCACCTTCATCGAGACGCGGATCGCCGGAAAGCGGCTTGAATCGACCGCACAGATCTCGACTTCGGTCAGCGGCAGCTCCTCGACCAGCAGATGGAGCCAGCCGCTGTTGTTGGCGTGCGCGTCCTGCTTGATCAGCCCCTTGAAGTTCCAGTCGACGATCATGGCGCTGACCGGCGCGCCGTTCCCCTGCACGATCATGCTGTAGCGATGCCCGGCGCTGAGCGCCTCCTTGGGAAACGGAGCGTTGTTGATCCGCAGGCCGTGGGAGCCGAACAGCCGGTCGTCGCCGACGTAGATGGGATAGCCCTCCGGGAAGAGGCGCCATTCGGGCTTTGCCCATTCCTCCTGCGGGAACGAGTAGATCCAGAGGGGATCGACGCTGCTGTTGATGGTATCCTCCCACATCGAGTAAGTCCCCCAGGCCGTTATCCGGTAGCGATGGCGGGATGATGTGGGATCGGGTGTGTGGAGCGTATCGAGCGAGCGGGAATCGAGATCGAGCTGGTAGGGGAAGCGGCGTTGCGCATGGGCGCTGCCGAGCAGCAGAAGGAAGAGCGTGGCGACGATGTGAAGATGTAGAATCGTAGAGCGTCTCATGGTGCACTATCTCCGGATACGTTTGCTGGCTATATCATCGTTCATCGGGATGACAAACGTGAGGGAGACATCGTGACCCGCCGAAAGGTTGAGTGCCCGGACGAAGATGCCCCCGACGCCGGGGTAGTGTCTCAGGTTGATTATCGAATGCTCACACGTTAGGTCGGTGTTGTACTCCGACCCTGTTGCGGACGGGTCAGGAGTACAACGCCGGACCAACCTTCGGCAAACTGAGACACCACCGACGCCGGGCCGGGGTTGAACGATGCCGGGCCGGGGCTGAACTCCGCCCCAGCAGCACCCGGCAGTACGTCGGGAACGGGCAAAAAAAAAGAGCGGACCTGCTTTGGGGGGCAAAGGGCAGGTCCGCTCAGAGTGAAGGCAAGGTGTTCCCTAAACCGACACATCATAGTATCATATCATACGCCATACAATCATCGGAACATCTACGAAGACGCCGACGGAAGTCGGTTTAGTGAGTCGGGGCCGGATGCGATACACTCTTTCACCGCTGATCGCCCCATCATCCGAGCACGCGGCGTTCCAGATAGCTCGGCAGCATCGCGCGCCACGTCGGCCAGTCGTGTCCCCATTCCTTCCCCCAGACCTCCACATTGTTCGGAACCCCCTTCATGCCGAGGATATTGGCGATCGCCCAGGTTGCGCGCGGCGCCTCGTACGGCCCCTCGCCGCTCAGGAAATGGATGTCCTTCTTGCTCCGCAGCAGATCGAGCGTCTCCCCTTCCCCCATGTTCGGCAGATAGTCGACAGGGGAATTGTAATAGACATCATCGTCGTAGTAGCCGCGGCTGTATGATTTCAGATCGTAGATGCCGCTCATCGCCACGGTGCCGTCGAACAGATCGGGGCGGCGAAAGAGGGAATTGGCGGCATGAAACGCGCCGAGCGATACCCCCGACGTGATCAGGGTGGTGCGCCCGTTCATCGCGTTGTGGATATAGGGAACCACCTCATCGGTGATATAGCCGTTGTACTGCTGATGGCGTACCGCCTTCTGCCGTGGCTCCATGGAGCTGTTGAGCCAGCTTTCATTGTTGATCGAGTTGATCGAGAAGACCTTGATCTTCCCTTCCTCGATCAGAGGTTTGATGGCATCGATCAGGTGGAAACGCTCGTATTCCAGATAATCCGCGCCGGCGGACGGGAACATCAGAAGCGCCGCACCATAGTGCCCGTAGATGGCGATCTCCATCTCCTTATTCAGATTCGGGCTGTACCAGGAATCGAGAGTTCTCTCCATGAAGTGGTTTGGATATGGTTGCTGGAGCAGCCGGGCGCGACCGCCGACGGCTCCGGAAGGCTGATAATTGCCGATAATACTAAACTCTGCGCAACGCGGAGCAATCGGAAACTCCGCGTCGAACCGGAACGCCCGGTCTCACTTGGCCGTGTCGGCGGCCGTGCCCCCGGAGACCGGCCCGATCGTAAGCTCGTTTGCAACCGTGGCGACCCCCTTCATCCGCCTGAAGATCTCCTCGGCGAATGCCTTATCGGCCTGGGTGGGAACAGTTCCATGCAGGCGGGCGACGCTGTCGGTAAGATCGACGTCGACCCCCTCCAGCCCGCGGAGCCTGTGGAGCGCCCCCTCGACCTGCGCCTGGCTGACCCCCATCTTGATATCCCTGAACGCCGTGTCGAGTTCCTGGGTGACCTTCCGGCCGGCGCGCTCGATGCTGCTGCCGGCCGAGTCGAGCCTGATATCGATATCTCCCCTCTCACCGTCGCATCCGGCAAGGAGCGCGGCGGCCAGAACGAACGGTATGAGCGTCTTCATCGGTCTTCCTCGTGTGTTATGGACGATACGTCCGTGAGCCCCGTTCCATGAATATTCATTGCGGGGAGAGTCAAAGGATATGCCATCGCTCACTCCTCCTCCGGCTCGACCCTGGCGCGGCGGTCGAACCCGCCGATCACCACGACAAACTCCCCCTTGATCGAGGATCGGCGCGCATAGTCGTCGTGCAGCCCGCCGAGCGTTCCACGGTTGATCTCCTCATACATCTTGGTCAGCTCGCGGCAGATCGTCGCCGGGCGATCGGCGCCGAGATGCTCCACAAGCTCCTTCAGCAGCTTCACGATCCTGTGGGGGGATTCGTAGAAGACGATGGTGCGCTCCTCCCCCGCGATCTTCCGGATGGCGGTCTGACGCCCCTTCTTATGGGGAAGGAAGCCCTCGAAGACCACCGCGTCGGTCGGAAGCCCGCTGGCGGTCACCGCGGCGATCAGCGCCGTCGGACCCGGCAGCGGAACGACCCGCACCCCGGCCTCGATGGCCGCTGCGATCAGCCGCGTGCCGGGATCGCTGATGCCGGGGGTTCCGGCATCGCTCACCAGCGCGACATCCTCCCCCCCCTGCAGTATCGCCACGATCTGCCCGACGCGCGCCGCCTCGTTTCCGGCGAAGTAACTGATCAGCCGCTTATGGGGTATCTCGAAGTGCCGGAGCAGGCCGGCCGTCACACGGGTATCCTCGCAGGCGATGGTCGGAGCCTCACGCAGCACGCGTAATGCCCGCAGCGTGATATCCTCCAGGTTGCCGATCGGCGTCGGCACGATATAGAGCGTTCCCTCGGCGTTCATGCCTCCCTCCGGACGGATGGTCCGGCGAGCCGGCGCTCCCGGAAAAATTTCTGCAGCAGCGCCGCGCACTCCCCCTCGAGGATCCCCCCCAGGGTCTCGGCCTGATGGTTGAGCCGGGAAGCGCCGGTGATGGCGTAGAGCGTGCCGGTGGCCCCGGCCTTGGCGTCGTACGCGCCGAAGAAGAGGGCGTCGAGCCGCGCGTTGACGATCGCGCCGGCGCACATCGGACAGGGCTCCAGCGTCACATAGAGCCGGCATCCCTCCAGGCGTCGGCTCCCGAGCGCCTCGGCTGCGGCGGTGATTGCGATCATCTCGGCGTGCGCCGTCGGATCCTGCAGCGTCTCGATCTGATTGCATCCCCTGGCAAGGAGGCGTTCCCCCTGAACGACGACGGCGCCGATCGGCACCTCGCCGGCATCGTATGCCCGCCCGGCCTCGGCCAGGGCGAGCCGCATAAAGTGCTCGTGATACGTCATGCGCGAAGATAAAGCCGCCGAGGCCGCCGCGCGCACTGTTGCGGCGCGCGGGAGTAAACATTCGTACCGAATGGGTGGTCGGAAGCCGATCCGATTGCTATACCCTTTCAAGGAAATGTAATTTGAAGATTATGAAAATCTCGCCGTTGCCCGTCGCCATGATGCTGGCCGCCTGCGCACTCGCCGCCGGCTGCGCATCCCCGCTGAAGCTTGCCGGTGACGGCCGGGAGGCCGAAAAGGAAGCCATCGGGAGCGATCCGGTGGATGTGGCCCTGCAGGCACAGGAGCCGGACTTCTATGTGAACTATGCCGGCGGAACGCCGGGGGATGACTATACGATCGGATTCTCGGTCGGCAGCAGCCCCGCGTCGCAGCGCATCCGCTCGTTCGAGGCGCGCATCTTCAATGCGTACGGCTCCCGGCTGGCGCAGATCACGACCGATCGGATCGATGCCAGCGGCACAGCCAACGGAAGCACTGGCACCGTCTCAGGGATGATATACGGCTCGACCGCGTGGTCAGCGGATGTCGGGGCCGGAACCTACGCCGTGCTGCTTCTCCGCACCGACAGCGGCGTGGTGGCCCGGTACGTGCCGTTTCCGGGGGGAGAGCAGGCCGCCGCCCCCACCCGCGAGGCCGCGCTGCATGAACGTATCCTCGCGATGGTGCTCACAAGCGAGCGGCGCGGGTCCGGCACGGAGTTCCGTCTGAGCGTGCGTCGCATTGCCGCTCCTCCCGACGGGGAGTATCTCCCGAGCGGCGAGAAGTTCAGGATCGACGTGATCGACGGGAGCGGCCGGACGGTCTGGTCGTCATCGAACGGGCGGTCGTTCACCCAGGCGATCGGAAGCGTCGATCCTGCGGAGGTGGGAGCCGAGACCGAATACCGCGCCATGTGGGACGGCCGCGACGATCTTGCGCATGGACGCGCCGCCCCCGGCACCTACAGGATCGTCGCGACGATCCCCGCGAAACCAACCCCTTATATTCTACGAGAGGAGTTTACCTGGAGTGGACGATAACTTAGTCTCCGCCGAACCATTCGATCAGGTCAGATTCGATGAGAAGATGATGCGCCGGGCGCTCGATCTTGCCCGCCGGGGGGCCGGAAGCGTCAGCCCGAACCCGCTGGTGGGAGCGGTGATCGTCGACGCACAGCGGCGCGTGATCGGTGAGGGATGGCATGAACGGTTCGGCGGACCGCACGCCGAGATCAACGCCATACGCTCGGCCGCCGGAAACGACCTGGCCGGTGCCACGATCTATGTGACGCTGGAGCCATGCAGCCATATGGGGAAGACCCCCCCCTGCGCCGACGCGCTGATCGAGGCGGGGTTCCGGCGGGTGGTGGTCGCCATGCGCGACCCGAACCCCCTTGTGAGCGGACGCGGGAACCGCCGGATACGGGAGGCGGGGATCGAGGTGGTGGTCGGGACGATGGAGAAGGAGGCGCGGCGACTGAACGAGGCCTATATCCACTTCATCACCACCGGCACTCCGTTCGTGACGATCAAGATGGCGCAGACGCTCGATGGCTACACGGCGCTGCCGAGCGGCGAATCGCGCTGGATCAGCAGCGAACAGTCGCGCCGCCGGGTGCATGAGCTTCGCGCGGTCTCCGACGCGGTGATGGTCGGCACGCGCACCGCGCAGATCGACGACCCGTCGCTGACGCTCCGCTATGGCGTGAGCGGCCGCAATCCGAGGCGGGTGGTGCTCGACCGAAGCCTGACGCTCCCCTCCTCGCTCCGCCTGTTCAGCGATGAGCAGCCGGAGCTGACGATCGTCATCACGGCGGAGTCGCTGGCCGACTCGGCCCGGGCCGATGAGCTACGCGCGGCGGGGGTGAAGGTATTCGGCGCCCCGGTGGCTCCCGGCGGCCTGAAGCTGACCGAGGTGTTCAGGCTGCTCGGCGAGAACAACATCGCATCGATCATGGTGGAAGGAGGGGCCGGTCTGGCCGGGGCGCTCATCACCGAGCATCTCTCCCAGAAGCTGATCCTCTTTCTGGCTCCCAAACTCTTCGGCCAGGGGATATCGGCGTTCACCGGGCTGGAGGTGAAGCGCATCGCCGATGCCTACAGCTTCGATATCGAGGAGACCGAGATGGTGGGGGGCGATCTGATGATGACCGCATATTGGCACAAGGGTTGACTATGGATACGGGCAGATAACCGCACCGGCCGGCAGGACCGGGCCCGCGTCTCCGATGCAGGCGCGCCTCTCCGCCCCGGTATTGATACTGGTATAGCCCGACTAACTCAACATAGAAGACCATGAAGAACCCAGTTGTCGACAAGGATCTGACGCAGCTGCTCCGGCACTGCGACAACGCCGATCTCGACCCGATCGTGAGCATCATCCTCGCGGCCCCCTCGCAGACGCTCACGCTGAAGGAGGCATATCGCGCGCATTCCGGTGACCACAAGGCATATATCGATGAGATCGTCTACGAGATCACATCGTTCGGCGGCAACAGCCTCGCCAACCTCGTCCGCGGCCAGGGGATACCCTATGGCGAGATGGTGCGCGATGTGGCAAACTACCTCAGCGTCAAGCCGACGGTGAACGATACAACCGCGACGCTCGAGACGAAGGTCATCCTCAAGGTTCTCAAGGTCAGCTACGATCGCCTGAGCGAGGAGGATCAGCTGGGGTTGCAGGGGATATTGAATGCAGGCTCGACCGGCGAGGACGATACCATCGATTTCGGCGACGGATTCCCGGAGGAGGAGATCGGCAGGGTGCTCGCCACGGCCGGCCCGTCGCTGCTGGGCGACCGCATCCAGAACGCCATCCAGACGGCGGCACGCTCGGCACGCGTGCGGCAGTCGGTGACCTCGATCGTGAAATCGGCTCTTGCGAAGGTTGCCACCGCCGGACTCGGAGGCCCGCTGAGCTGGACGATGGCGCTCGGCCAGGGAGTGTACGAGCTGTTCGGCCCCAACTATACGATCGCCCTCGGGCTGATCGCACAGATCGGGCTTCTCCGGCAGAAGTACGACCAGCTTCAGCGCGATATCGCCGAGCAGCAGGAAGAGGCCGCATACTGAAGGTGGTTCCGGCGTAGCTCCGGAGTTGAACTCCTGAACTACGCTATAGCGGACCGATGACTCGATAACGCAATGGTGGAGATAGGGCCAGGGGCCATCTCCACCATTTTTTTATGCCGCCTCCCCGATACCTATCAGCAATCCCTCACCGCGAAACCGCCTCATATATTATGGCATGGCACGGATATTGATACCCGTGCCAACAGAGGTCTTGAGGTGGCGTGGTCCAACGGATGGTGAAGATATAGTCGATACTGTATCTTCACCATTTCCTTTTTTTATGGGCTTTTTCAATAATGTCCACCACATCACAGATCGTTATGCCAACGCGGCCCACAAGAACGCAGGGTCGGCATAAAAGTTGTTAACAACAGTCACAGAGGTCCTGTAGTGGCTTGGTCCAAATGAATGGTGAAGATACGGTCGGTACTGTCTCTTCACCATTTTTTATTCCCCTCATCCCGACGCCGCGAATGCCGATCAGCGCTTCCAGATGAACGAGATGATCGGCGCGAGGGGAAGCCTGTCCACTTCGCCGCTCAACGCCCCGGTTCCCTCAACCCCGCCGAAGCCGTTCAGGTCGACGCCAAGCCCCACGTCGAGGGCGAAATCCTCGCCGAACCAGCGCGCCGTCACCGCCACCGGAGCCAGCCCCGACGACTCGACCACATAGGTCTCGGCCGCGATCTTCCATCCCCGCCCCACGGTGACATCGCCGCCGAGCGCCAGGATGGCCGCATTGCGGTCGAAGGTCGCCCCCTGCACCGTGTGCTGTTTCATGCTGTAGCCCGCGGCAAGCGAGATACGCCGGCGCCGATCCCCAAGGCTGAAGACGGCGTAGGGAGCCACCAGCGAGATATCGGACTCCTTGGTCGAGGTAAACGCATACTGCAGCCCGACCGCCAGGTTCATCTCCTCCATCCTGAGAACCTCGTACTTGCCGCCGACCGTCGCCACCAGAAGCTTTGTGATCACCGAAGGAACCCCCGCCCCACCGGCGAGCACCGTCAGACGATCGGTCACCCCATATCCCGCCAGCAGACCGATCAGATCATAGTCCCCGATGAAGTACTTCCCCTCCCCCACCGATTCCGCCGTCGGCATGACGATATTCCGGAACGTGGTGGGGTCCTCCAGCGGCGGCAGAAGCGCCAGCAGCGAATCGCTCGCCGAGAGCTTCGGCGGAACGGGAGGCGGCGGCGGCTCCACCCCGACCGCGCTGATCGGCTTATCGATCGTATAGGTGGTCAGCCCGCCGTTCGGCTGTCCGCGCCGCATATAGAGCCGGATCTTCTCGTTGACCGTCTCCGGCCCGGAAGGGCGATAGCAGATCGTGTACTGGAAATCATCGCCGATCGCCCGCCATGGCCGCGTCCCCCCCGGCATCCGGACGGTGAAGCGTGGATCGGCAATGGCGATCGAATCGACAAGCTTCGGCTCGGTGGTGCTGATCTCGCAGAGCAGGCAGGTATCGCGTCCCACCTCGATCCTGCCGGTATATTCCTTCCGGATGGTCCAGTTCTCCGACGGAAGCGTATGGGTGACGAAGTCGCCACTGCAATCGTAGATGGTGAAGTCAACGCTCTCGTTGGAGGTAGGATCGGCCACGCGCACGCTGATATCGATCGATGTGGCGCAGGGAGCGATTGCCGGCACCGTCACCACGGCATTGCGGCTGGCCCGGTAGCGGACCTTGTCGATCCCCTTGCTGTTGCTCAGGGTGATAACATTCTCCCCCGGATAGAGCTTCTCGGGATAGATCGTCATCGATCCGCTTCGCCACTGCGCATGCGCGGCGCCCGTCAGCAGCGCGAACAGAAGAAGAGAGAGGGAGAGTAAAGGGCGCATCACTACGGGGGCATGAACGTTGATCTGAATAACGGACCCGGAACGGCCCGGCACAAACTCCACCGGTATCGTCCGGTCGGAATATAACCGAATCGCGCGGAGAAGTTACCTTCCGGAAATGAACGCGCCTCCCCGGCATGACCGGAGGATGGCCCGAGCGCGCGGCGCGGAGCCGGTGCAACGTCGCGACGAGCCCGCCGTATGGGCGTGAATCTTTCAGCAATTATGGACGCAACTCATGGTCAATCTCACGCCGCCCGAACCACACCCGAGCGATAACCCGGTCGAGAAGTCGCTCAACGCCGCCTCCGGGCTGGGCCCGCGCAACCCATACTTCCGGCTGAGCAAGACGCTGACCTACAGCTATCTGTTCGTGCTGCCGCTGATCATCCTGTACGAGATCGGGATGTGGCTGCTCAACGCCGGAGCGCCGACGCAGGTGCGCATCGGCGCCGATATCATGGTCAAGCGTCTTCTTTCGTTCGTCGGGATCGAGGGGACACTCTGGCTGAGCGCACTGCTGCTGGCGATCGGCGCCGGGATCATCTGGTACGAGCGCCGGCTCGATCTGCCGATACGGCCGCGGTATTTCGCCTTTATGTTCGGCGAGAGCGCGGGCTACGGGATCGTGATCGGGCTGCTGGTGGCATCCTTCGTCAGCACGCTCTTCAGCCTGACCTGGCCTCCGGCGCTGCAGATGGCCGGAGCCGTCAGCACCTCGCAGCAGCTTGTGCTCTCGCTCGGCGCCGGCATCTACGAAGAGCTCGTCTTCCGGTTGATTCTGGTGACGCTTCTGGTGGCTCTGCTGAAACTGATCATCAAGCCGGGGAATCTCAGCTACGGCATCGCGGCGGTGATCGGAGCGCTGATCTTCAGCGCGGTGCACTACATCGGCTCGCTCGGCGACGTCTTCACGCTGCAGAGCTTCACCTTCCGCTTTCTGATGGGCCTTGCGCTGAACGGCATCTTCCTCTGGCGCGGATTCGGCATCGCCGCGATGACCCATGCGCTGTTCGATGTCTTCGTCACGCTGACGTAGGGGAGTGTCGCAGAGTGATTGTCAAGCGCTGATACGCTGGGCCGGCGTTGAACTCCGGCCCAGCATTCCGGCATACTGAGACACTCCCTGATGCAGCGCCGGCGACGCGACGATATCACCACGAGGGCTTTTCGGGCAGAGCGATCTCCCCGTTCACAAGCCCTCTCCGGGCACCTTTGCCGGCGCGTCAGGCCACCTGCTCCCGGGCGCGCGCCTCCGCATCCTTCTGCCATGCGGCCATGCCGCCGCGCAGATCGCTCACGTCGGCGACGCCATGCTTCCTCAGGATGCTGGCGGCCATCGCCGAACGATACCCGCCGGCACACTGCACCACGATTGGCCGC